>Ga0206125_10000008_pt1:0-220000 | contig 382837 bp, 325 predicted proteins | sample Helgoland_Spring_4_FD_148598 | JGI IMG/M metagenome (GOLD analysis project Ga0206125, IMG submission 148598) | Pelagic subsurface seawater microbial communities from Kabeltonne, Helgoland, North Sea - Helgoland_Spring_Bloom_20160331_1 | ecosystem: Environmental > Aquatic > Marine >...
CGGCGGAATACACGGTCTGGAGGCAGCGCTAATTGACCAGGCGCCAGCGCCTTGGAATTGCGATGGCACAGATGTAGCAGGTGTGGACAATATAACGAGTGCAGACACGCCAGACAGCCATTCAGGTATCGCTAACACGCCTTTGATTGCGGCAGCCTGCGGAGGAGCAGCGGCTGTTGCTGCTGATTATGTTTGGCCAAGGGGTCAAACGGACGGCTTTTTACCCAACAAAGAGGAGCTGGTTTTATTGTATGATCAAAAAGTAGCGGGAGTTGTGGGCGGTTTTGCCAGCCTCTATTGGAGTTCGTCGGAGATCGACAGCGGCTTCGCTTGGCTCCAGGGCTTCGGCGGTGGCAATCAGTTCGACAACGGTAAGAACTTCACCCACGGTGTTCGTGCTGTTCGGGCTTTTTAACTATTTAACCATTTAACTATTGTTTCCCGCCGCAGGCGGGGCGATTTTTTCGCTTGTTTGTGTGAAATTGCGGCAAAGATGGTTTTAGTGCGAATGTCTCAAATGAGTATGTTTCTGCCAGATTGAATTGTCAATTCTGAGTAGGAAAACGTCTCCTAACGTGCCGAAAAACAGTTAAATCTAAGGGGTTACTTTTATGTTTGGGGGTACTATTGGGGGTATCTTAAAATACTTAATAAATAATTCCTTTTATTTTCAGCAGCTTAACCATACTTATTGATAGCCGCCGCCTCCACCAATAAACGACAGGGTGACGAATGCATAGATGCAAGTCTTCTCAAACGGGACAGGCACCCTAAGTCACCCCTTTTTTTCACAACTCAGCGCGAAACTCAACTCCATATTTCACCAATACCCATCACCAGCAATCCGAGTCCAGTGGCCCAGATGGCGCAGGCCACAAGATCATAGGTCGTATATTTCAAGCGAGACATTCCGCTGACACCTATCAATAGAGGTACGATACTACGAACGGCGATAACTAGGCGGCCAATCAGTATTGCATAGTTACCGTATTTGACTATCTGTCGCTCTGCCTTGTTTAAAAGTTTGGCGCGGTTCTGTGCAAACTGGGAATTGTGAAATCGGGGGCCCATCCAACGTCCAAAATAGTAGCCGCAATGATCGCTAAGCGCTGCGCCAGCAAAGGCCAAAGGCAACATTTGCCATAACGTCGCAATTTGCTCAACATACAAAACCGTGCATATCGATAAAAGTATTACGCCTGGCACCAACACGCCTATTCCAACGAATGCTTCGAGGAAGGCTACAAGGGGCACAATTAGTAAAGCGTATTGCTGATGCTCCCTTAGCCATGTTGTGATGATTTGTTCGATGATAGTGGCCTATTGGTTATGGACAATATTGGTGAATAGTATCGGGGAACATTACTTATACGGGTAGAGCAACTAATTTGGATTGCAGAGAGTGGCGCCATTTTCCCCATTGTAATGGAACAAGTGTTAACGATCAGTATCGAGTCGAGAACTTATGAATAACAGCCTCCCCCCAATGAATCAACCTGATTTTCATTAGCCCGTCTCTGATACGCGGTACACTTCCCACATGTTTTCTAAGCCTATATACAAGTTATGCTCACACGCATAAGGCCCGACCTTAGCAGTGCTCATTTTGCTGAACTATTTCAGCAGGATACACCGCTATTAGATGTGCGTGCGCCAATAGAGTTTAGCGCTGGCGCATTCCCAGGGGCGGTGAACGTACCGCTATTGGACGACCATCAGCGACATATTATTGGGCTAGAGTATAAGGCTAATGGTCAGTCTGCCGCGATTGATCTCGGCACGCGTTTAGCAACCACAGAGGTACGGGGTGATCGACTTGAGCAATGGCAACGATTCATTAGCCGTCATCCGAACGGTTACTTGTACTGCTTTCGCGGGGGCTTGCGATCAAAGATCACTCAGCAATGGCTAGAGGAGTCTGGCATTGAGTACCCGCTTATACAAGGGGGCTACAAGGCATTGCGAGGGTATTTACTGCAGCAAAGCCAGCATTTGGGTGCACTTAATAAGATCGTGTTGCTTGGTGGTGCTACTGGGGTTGGAAAAACGGCATTGATCGAAACGTTGGCTAATGCAATTGATCTTGAGGGTCGAGCCAATCACCGAGGTAGCGTGTTCGGTAAAACGTTTCAAGCTCAACCGGCCCAGATAGACTGGGAAAATCAGATCACCATAGACTGGATGCGTTGCCCTGTCGATGCTCCGATTTTGGTTGAGGCTGAGTCGCATTTGATTGGGCGTATTCACCTGCCTGAGAGTTTAAAAGAAGCGATGGCGCGAGCGCCAATTGTTATGCTTGAAGCGACAATGGCGGAGCGAACTGAGCGGCTTTTTAATGATTATGTAGCGACTAGTTTGGCTCATTACAGGTCTATAGACGTTGACCCTTGGAACAGCCTGTCTACGTCCACATTAGAGAGCTTAGGCCGAATCAAAAAGCGTTTGGGTGGATTACGTTATGAGCATTTAGTGGCACAGCTAAGTACTGCCATTGCCAATTTAAAGTTTAACGATGACCCAGCAGGGTTTCATTTGATGATTGAAACGTTGTTGACTGAGTACTACGACCCGCAATACCAGCACCATGAACAAAAAAATCAATCGCGGATTATACATCGGGGCACCATGTCAGAGGTTCGTGCTTGGTTGCGCGACCGAGTTAACTAACAAGGCTTGTATTGATGCAGAGTAAAGATTTAGTACTGCTAGGCGGCGGGCACACTCACGTGTTACTTATTAAAGCATTGGCTATGCGGCCTATTCCAAGTGTGCGCATTACACTCGTATCCGAGAAAACATTAACGCCCTACTCCGGTATGTTACCCGGCTATGTGGCAGGGCATTATTCCTTGGAGCAAACTAATATTGATCTCAATGCGTTGTGCCGAAAGGCCGGTGTACGCTGGATCAAAGCGCGTTGTACGGGCATCGATGCGGATGAAAAACGATTGAATTTGGCCGGTCTACCAGAGCTCGAATTTGACGTGTTGTCAGTGGACATTGGGTCAACACCCGACCAACGCATTGCTGGTGCTTGTCAATATGCATTAGGCGTTAAGCCCATAGCCGGTTTTCAACAGGGTTGGCAGCAACTCTTAAGCGCGTTCGAAACACACCAAGAGGACAGCACAGTTGCTGAACCAAGCGCTCAAACTATCGATTGGGGTGTGATTGGTGCGGGTGCAGGTGGCGTAGAGTTGGTGCTCGCAATGGCGCACCGTTTGCGACATCACCCTAAAATTCGGTTTCATCTTATTTTTCGCGGTGAGCGTATTTTATCGGGCTATCCAAATCGAGTTATCCAGCGTGTCGAGCAAGCACTAAACGAGTACAACATTCAACTACACCCTGAATTTTCAGTCGCTCGAGTGACGGATTCTGGAGTTTCAAGCGATGCTGGTAAACAGATTGCTTTGGATAGCAGCATTTGGTGTACCGGCGCTGTAGGTGCGCCGTGGTTATCGGATAGTTCGTTAGTAAGTACTGACACAAACTTCATACAGGTAGAAACCACTCTGCAGAGTGTTTCACACAAGCACGTATTTGCAGTGGGTGATATTGCCGCTAATCTACAAGACCCACGACCTAAAGCCGGCGTATTTGCGGTACGGCAAGCGCCATATTTGGAAGACAACCTACGTCGCCTATTTGCAGGCGACACCTTAAAAGCAGTCAGCCTCCAAACTCAGTACTTAAGCTTATTGGCGCTTGGCGATAAGCTAGCCGTCGGCAGTCGTAATGGCTTTGCCATTAGTGGGCGGTGGGTCTGGAAATGGAAGGACTACATCGATCAAAAATTCATGCAGCAATTTACTGCGATGAAAATGCTCGATATGACAGCAGCAGCAAACACGCTCGATGACGGTTCAGAGGTAATCCATTGTGGTGGTTGTGCCAGTAAATTAGGCCCTGCCCTGCTTACTGAAAATTTAGCGAAACTCAATTCGATACAAAATTCGATACAAAATTCAGAACCAAATTCAGAACCAAATTCAGAACAACAGCCTTCACGACAGGTAGATGACGCTGTCCTCTGGCAAGCCAACCCTGGAGTTTGGTCGGTGCAAAGCATTGATGGATTTCGCAGCTTCATATCGGACGATAGCCGCTTTGCCCACATTTGCGTCAATCACGCACTTAGCGATTTATACGCGATGGGTGCAACGCCAGTCCATGTACAAGCATGGATTAATTTGGCTTTTAATGACATTCGTTTACAGCAACGAGATCATCTGCGTATGCTACAGGCGATGCAATCGGTGTTGTCTGAACAGAATACGACATTGAGCGGCGGCCACAGTAGCGAAGGTTTAGAAACCCACCTTGGCATTGTGGCGAACGGCGAGGTAGCGCTTACTGGCCAGTGGTCAAAGTCAGGCACTCATGTCGGTGACGTCATCGTTTTGAGTAAGCCGTTGGGAACGGGCGTTGTCATGGCTGCGGATATGAAAGCAAAAGCACCTGCCGACTCTGTTGATGCCGCAATACAAATGATGTTGTTGTCAAATGCGGGCGCAATGGAAGCACTATCAAGTCACCACCCAACCGCGGTTACCGATGTGACTGGTTTTGGCTTGCTTGGTCATTTGTTAGAAATGTTAGATAGCAATCCGCAAACTTTAGTCGCAGAGCTCAATCTGCATGATATACCCCTGCTCAGTGGCGCTCTTGAGCTGGCGACATCGGGCTGGCGGTCAAGTTTGCATCCTCAACTTGATGCATATTTAGAGCGTTGCGACATTGATGCTAAAGGAGATAGCAACTTAGACAACAACTTAGATAAAACAGGGAAAGCTTCAAATAAGCCTTGTGACGCAAACATCGCACTATTAATCGACCCGCAAACAAGTGGTGGCTTGCTTGCCACGCTGGCGCCAGATGATGCCGCACGATTAATACAGGACTCTGATCACTTTGTATCTATAGGTAAAGTGACACAACATCAGATCTCACAACGAGAATATGGTCAACAAACCACCGGCGCGAGAATCCGACTTTTATATAAAGCGTAAGTGGTATTACAACCCAGCCCAAGATGAGCTCTTATACCCGCCCAATCAGACGCCAAGTATGCGGATACCAACTTTTAAAGCATCTAAATCAAAAATCACCAGTTCATTTAACACCAACATATCTATATAGTTGCGCCTACGCAATTACTCACGTCTCAACGCGCTCCGTCATAAAACTAACTCATCATAATCAGGGTTATGTGCGTGCTGCTCAAAACAAATACAAGGAACTCTTTAATGAATCATTCAATGAACAAAATTATTTTACTGCTCGCACTCTCTTTACTACTAAGCGCCTGCGCTAGCGTACCGGTTGAACTTAATCGTGCGGCTTTTGAGTTTGAGAAAATAGACGCTGTTGTATTGTCCAATGAGATAGGAACAATAAGTCATCAAGAAAGCGTATCTGGAGTAGATTCTGGAGCCATGGCGGGTGGTTTGATTGGGGCCTTAGTTGGCGCTGCTATTGATTCAGGGGTGAATTCAAAACGAGCCGGTGCTTTGGAGCCGGTGACCTTTCATGAGTCTGCTAACACGCTGTCGACTTACATGTTCACCGTCGTCGCTTAGGTCTCGTTGTAGTCGCGGTGCACCATAGATGTCATTGCTGGCCTTATGGAAGCAGCGAATCTTGGTCGTGAGTTGCCGGTTCTTCGCAGCAGTAGTGCTCATTGGCCGATCTAGCCAGTCATAAAAACCACTGCTTGAAACGCTCAACACACGGCAAAGTGTAACGATTGAATGTGCTGAGGCAGCGTCTCGGATAAAGGCGTACTTCACTTGAGCTCTCGAGCAAAGTACGCTGCGGCCTTTTTTAGAATTTCTACCTCTTCACGCAGACGCTCATTCTCCTGGCGCAAGGTCGTTACTTCACCTTGGTCGGCGCTTAAAGGTCGACCTCGCTTACTTTTGAGACTTGCTTCACCTTTGGTTTCGAGTTGTTCCTTCCACTTGTAGAGCAGATTGCGACGGATTCCTAGCTCTGCAGCGATTTCAGATGCAGGCCTGTTAGACGTTTCCATCAAGCGTACAGCTTCAAGCTTGAACTCTTTGGGGTAGGTTTTGTAGGGCTTTCGTTTAGTTGTCATCGGGATACTCCTGAGAGAGCATTGTCTCTCATTTATAGTGTCCGTCAAACTATGACAGCTTCAGGCTGTCCCCCAACAAAATTTCTAAAAAGGCGAACCCTCCATTAGTTGCCAGCTTGTCTATCTTGATGGCTTTTCTTTGAGGTTTAACATCGTTTACCAAGTTTCTTTCATGCAACGCCTGAACCCAATATCGCTTATCGGTTATCTGGTTAACCCTATATTTATTCTTTAAGCTTCCATGAGTTGTGTGTAAAACAGTTTTAAAGCACTTTTGCGTTAAAAAGGGCAGTTTGAAAGGCTTCTTTTCGATAAAGCTGGTGAAGGGATTGCTGTATTGCTTGGATTGATAAAGCTTGTTGTTTCGTAAATCCAATTTATACCCGTATCGCATGTTGATAACGTGCTTGTGTGTACGTTGAAAGTTTTCTTGAACAGTCCTAATAAAGTCTGTGTGAATTATGTCGTCATTGTCGAGTCTAGTAGAGATCAAGAAGTCACAGTCAGGACGTATAATTTCGGGCATATGTGTAAGCAGTTCAGAGTAGTATAGATCCAATTTTTGGTGGGTTATTGGCGGCACAAATACAGGGATGAACATTTTCATATCATCATTAATATGAGCAATCATCTCCCTATATTTAGCTGGTGTTTTACTATCAAAAAAGACGTACCACTTGAAGTCGCTACAACTTTGATTTTGTACGGAGGGTAAACAATATTGCTTGAAGAGTTCAAAACGATGTTTCAACCATTCTTCATCTCGGGTAGTGTTTCGATATTTATCGACGGTCCCCCACCCGATTACATTAAACCTAGTGATAAGTACATGTCTAAATATTGTGTTCATGGATATAGTTTCTGAGTACGTAAATTCTCTTAAAGCAATATACACGCAATCTGACACACAGATAAGATACTATGGCAACTTTAATGCCAGTCTGTTGCTCCAACAGCTGGCTCGAAAATGTGACACAGGTATGTTTACCGATGTCCTGAGCCACTTGGATGCTCACAACGAATGTTGTGAGGTTTTTTTGCCAACACGCGACTCTGCCAACGCACAATAGAGATTATTTACTGAACTTAAGCTTCCGTTGGATTAACGAAGATCGTCTATCACTTGATTGGTTTTAGCTTGCGTCTTGTTGGTGTGTTTGTCCGATCTCATAAGAAATAAAGCTCTAATACTGGGTCCTATCGATTACGCCTAACCCATTATCTTAGCAATCTATAAAACTAGAGTTTGAATAAATGCCTTGATCGAAATTTTATTCGCAAGCAAGCAGAACGCAACTGGGCCAACTAGACCAAAATTTGATACGGGACCAGGACCAGTCACGGCTCCAAAAGTTTCCAAAGGAAATATTTCAACCAAGCAAATTTCTAGCGCCGGTTTGACAGTCGTAGCCGAAAAGCAATAAGCGGATACATGCATGTATGTCGAACGTTTCTACTGATCACTTGACTGCAGGAAATGGTTGGCGGCTTGTATATTGTTCAGCGAATCATCAGCCAATAAGGACTCCGAAGCACCATACACTTTACGACCGTGTTCAAGCATATCTTTGGTGTCCGCGCGCTACAATAGATAACAGAAGTTTTCGCAGAAATCGATTATTTTGTGTAAGGAAGCGCAAAAGGTCGGCCGATCGAAGGAAAAATGCCATTTGGCTTTGCTCAGAGATATTCCCCCCAATTACTAGTCCTAGTCCTAGTCCTAGTCAATATTTTGGTCCACCTGCGGAAATGTGGCTTTGCCGCGCTGGTAATCCTCCAGATACGTGCGGTCAACCTCCGCTGGCTAACAAAATCAACTAAGCACGTTTATATCCTCAGCCGCCTCTGCAATTGCACTATAGCTGGAGTTATGTAAGTCTAGGTCCGCGTTGTTAATTGTCTTTTATCGGTTCGTTGTCTGTCATTCGTCCAAATTAGTAGAGTAGACAGGTCGCAATATGCGATCCGACAAGCGTGGGTTTATTCCTGGGAAAGAAGTTGATCTTTTATGGCGGCTTAAGATCGAAGCCGATGCCTGGCACATACTAACCACCTGGTTTGAACAGCGAATTAGGTCAAAGGGTGGCTCAGAGCAGGTCGTTCAAAGCATCCACATGCGGCATGAATATCAACGAATGTCTTCGAGAGTAGACCGCCATTCATTGTTCAACTAGTGCTCTCACGTTATTGATTTGAGCCGCTACTCTATCTGTAATTCTCAACCTTATACCTTTGAGATTAAGAAAGGGCAAAACACATAAACTGAACCGCCATCCTGCGTCGAATCAGGCCTACTCAAAGAGTTGAACCATTCGTTTGACCTGCTTCTAAGAATGCCTTTCAAGTTGGTTTTGCACAAACAAGTGGCGGCTTGCTTGACATGCTGCCGCCAGATGAGGCCGCGCGATTAATGCAGCAGTCTGATCACTTTGCTTGTATCAGCAACGTGACACAACATCAGATCTCTCTACAAGCATACTCACAACGAGAATATGGTCAACAAAACACCGATACGGTAACCCGGCTTTTACAAAAAAAGTGCAAGAAACGATAAAACTCATAAAGTGACCCTCTACCTTCTGCATTGAATTAGGCTCGCTCAAAGAATTATAAGAATACTTTCGCCAACGTCTAAGAGTGCCTGTCCAAATAGTTAGTTTTCTCAGTTAGTTTTCTCAGTTAGTTCCTTTCCAGTTAGTTTTCTCAGTTAGTTCCTTTCCAGTTAGTTCTTTTAAAGTTGGCCTTTTAGAAGGCTCAGGCACATCCCGACATCAATAAAGATCAGCAAACAATCGTTCAAGCTCGGCTTTTCTCTCCGGAGGAGTCTTAGAGATCATTCCTTGATCTTGCAAAATAGATAACAACTTTCTGGGTTCAACGTCTTTATACCCAACAATCTCTACATGACCCGCGTCTACCTGAACTCTTGTCATATTAGCGTAATCATCAAAAATGGGTTGGTTCTGTTCCGCTACATTAAAAACAAAATCACTCTCAATACAATTTCCACTCTTATTGAATCGACGGCAGGTGTTTTCCTCATTGGTCACAATCTTGAGATAGCTTTTTACTGACGGAATCAGCGGCTTGGGGTCATTAATAAAATCTGACGAAGATGTTATTTCATACCAGTTGTCTCCTGTGATTATCCAACAGAGACCCGGAAGAACCCCCAAACTGAGCCAATGCAATGGCTTGATGCCGCAATGTTTGGCGGCTCGTATTCCAGAAAATGGTGCCGAAATAGTTATCAGCTCCAAGTTCTGGTCACTCAGAATATTGGAACCGTGATCATCCTTCTCAACGGCTTTGCGCGCAACCAACCCGCCCATGCTGTGGCCAGCAATTGTGATATTTTGATTTTTTGTGACTTTCGCGAGCTCTTCTACGGCGACAGCTAACTTTTGAGCCGTATCCTCTAGGCTATCCCTATCATCATAGTTAAAACAAAACGCTTGCTGCCCATGAAAAGCATAAAGCTGAGCAAGGGATCTGAACCGACCAGCAGAACCATTACATCCATGCACCAACACTGTTAATGGTGACGTCGTATCTATTTCAATAGACTTATCGAGTGAATCAGTGCAAGAACTTAAATTTGGAATAGACACCGTAACATCAGAAGCATTGAGTTTAGCGCGGTCTATTGGTTGAGTGTCTTTGACATAAGGAGATGAAACACAACCAGCTAAGAACAAGACAACTATAAGGCACAAGCCCAATTTAGATATATGCCCTTTTGATAGTCTTGACGTTATGGCCGTAAACATTTTAATTTCTACCTTCAGCATTACACAGACCTACATTATTCCATTCAATCACTCGCTACTCAAAGGTTCTATCCTTGTTTTTTAAGTTCATAACCCAATCTGGTGATCTTTGCATCAGAATTATTTTTTTCATGACTGGTGTACATACATTCCGTGCCTTTAGACGAGCAACAATAATTATTCTCACCTTCCGTTGAGCTCAAGCCTGTTAGCAAATACCGTATCGGTTAAATCAATTGAAGGCCACATCACGCCACCCCACTCTAAACAATTAGAGAAGGGCGTTTCTAGCATCAGTGCTCTAAGGGCTATTGAAGCCCATTTGCCGAGCGCACTCTCTAGCATTTCGCTGCATCAGGCATCGGCCGTATCACAGCCCAAAATTGGAACTGTGTATAAATACGCTCGCCGACTTCACGACATTCCGATCCTCAATGATTGGGCAGTGATGCGCCAGTATCCTGAGAATCAGATTAGCTCGATTCGCTACCAACTCACTGAACCGACCAAGAAACTGAGTTCTCATGCACGCGCGCGATCTCGGATTTCAAAAAATACCTCAGAAAGGTCAAAACTGCATGTTTGCGGAAAAGCTACGTAATATTATTCGCCTTACCAACCTAAGCCTGGCGACACCAGTTAGATCAATGAAACACTTGCTTAACCAACTACCTCTAACGACACTAACCTGTATCGCTGTAGCCGCTTGCAGTTCAACCTCCTCCGACCCAATACTTATACTGGAGCAGACGGCAACATGCTCTGACCAAGTGCTACTGCATATTGATGGGATGGTGGTAACCCAAGACGATCAAGGCCATGGCCCTGATCAAGGTTCTGAGGAATGGCATTCAGCTGTTGAGTTTAAGCTCAATGTAACAAGCAAACCTGATTTGCCGGCCCGCAACAGCAACGAGTGGTGTGCCTATATCGCGGTCTGAATCAATCAAGAGACCGATACCCATTAGACAGAATCTAAAACAACGAGTTTGCCGCTTTCACCTTCAATAATTTATCCCCCTATTTCGCACGTGCATCCAACATTGCTCCCGCAAACTCGACGCATATGCTTTACTGACATACGCATGAAGTGAATGTGTCGGGTATACTGCAATTCATGCACAGCTAAGCATTTGCAATGCCGTATCGGACACACACACCTAAAACCGTCAATTTGAGGAACAGAATATGAAGTCAACTAACCTTTCCAAGCTGATTTTATTGCTAGGCGTTACTTTTTCAGTAAACGCTCAAGATGGCGAGTACGTCGCCATGGTTTCAGACATTGTGGGACAAGAAACTAGTATTGTATCGAACTAAAATGAGCCGATTGAAATATTGGACGAACTGCCCTCAGGCAAGGAGTTAAGCATTGCTGAAGGTTCGTCGTTAACCTTGTTTTTCTTCGGGTCGTCTGAGGAATATACTTTCGAAGGCCCTGCTAAAATTCTGATAGATGAGCTGGAGCCTAAACTCTTATCTGGAAGTGAAGCCAATACTCGAAACCTTGATATGGCTAAGCTAGCTGCGAAACTGAGAATCTAATACGAGTCCATTGAGCATCGCTGCAAGAGGCGAATACGCAAATAGTGCGACGATGAGGGCGGAAATAGCCAGCCCTGCAATATGTTTAAATTGCGGAGTTGAGTTAGTAGAAAAAAAGGATTTTGGAGGGTGCTTCGGATAAGACTAGGTCAAGTTGCATCCTGTTTTCGAAGTTAAAATTATTTACAATCATCTTATGTGACGCCTTCAAATTGGTCCAATTATTGATGTGTGGCTTACTATATCACTAATGGACACCGGTCAAAAAACTTCTCCTTTAGGAAGAACAAAACCTCACATAAATTAGCAGGCCAACGAATGGCGAGGTACATCGTTGACGGTCGTATTAGTGGCTTCAATTACATGGGACTCGTCAAGCAATTCGCTGCAACTAAAGCGCTCAACCATGTTTAAAATGCTCAATTGTTAAGATTCCACAATTAATGCACTGTAACGTTCTAATTAAAGCATCATGGCACAAGAAAAATTGCTAGCAAACCTATATGATTCGCTACGCAAAATCAAAAACTAGACTTGCGAGTCGCGAGGCAAGCATCTATGCTTCTCGCTTGTTTTTTTTAACACATAAAAATCTCATTAATATTGGAGACCCCATGAATTCTTTAAGTACCTCTTTACGCACTACTGGCGTTTCGCGCGGTAGACGTGTTAGTCAAATCTGTTTTCTTGCTTTAACTGTTTTTGCTCTTGGCGCAAACCAAGCATTTGCGCAAACTGCACCAGCTGTGGTTGCTGTAATCAACCTAAACCAAGTTGCAGCTAACTCTCCTGGTGGCAAAGCATTAAGCAGTCGTTTAGAAGAGTTTCAACAACAAGCTCAACGCGAACTAGGTGTTTTAGCGGGTAAAGCTCAAGATGTGCGAAAGCAGGTTGCTGAGGGTGCTAACACTCTTACTCAAGAAAAGGTAGCTGAACTACAAAAAGATTACGAAGACCAGCAAATTGCGATTCGTCGTTTACAAGAGTCAAAGCAGCGCGAGGCTCAAAAACTACAAAACGAAGGTTTAGCTGAGATTGAAAAGCAATTGAAGCCAGTAATCGAAGCCGTTCGTGTTGAAGGCGGATACGACCTTATCCTGAACAACGCACCGGGTGTGATCGTTCTTGTTGGCCCACGTATCGACATCACTAAAACAGTGATCGATAAGTTAAACGCAGGCTAGTGATTTCACTACAGCGTTAGCAAATAGAGTGCGTGTACTTTTAAAGCACGCCACTCTTGGCGATTCAGTCTGTGCATAGGGCTGAATCGCTCACTTTCTTTACACCTTACCTTTACCTCTCTTCCCCCTCCGCTTCGCTTCCCTCCAAAAGTACCCACCATACGCACCTATATAAGCGAACCTATCGCGAATAAGGATCAAGCGCATCGTCTATAGGAGCCGCATCGGGCCAATTGCTGTGCCAAATCTTGCGAGAAATTTCACCCGCTGAGCCAAGAGTCGGCATCGGTGAATCAACCACCGTTAATGGCTCAATCACTGTGTCGTAACGTGGTACAGCGAAATACGGAAAACTATAACGTTCAAGACCACGCTTATTCTCAACCTTATGCGGTGTTGAAATAAAGTATCCGTTAGACCAAGTTTCGAGCATATCTCCAACGTTCACGATTAACGTGTCCGCGGGCACCTTAGCCTCCAACCAATCCTGTGCGCCAAGTGGCTTTAAAAAAAGGCCTCCGACTTTGTCGGGTGCCAAGATGGTCAAGACGTCGGTATCTTTGTGAGGATGAATTCCAAAACTCGCATCATCCAAAGGCATAGCAGGGTATTTCAACAACGTCATATTGGTCAGCGGCTTTTCAAACGCTCTATCAAAAAGTTCATATGGAATTGCTAAATGACTTGCCAGTGCACGAAGAATGCTGCTCGTGATGCGGTCACAATGACGCCAGTATTCAGAAACAACTTCTTGCAAACCTGGTCGTTGTGAAGGCCATCTATTGGGCCCATATAGAGCGCAAAGGTTGCGAATGGGGTCAGCCGAGTCAACCTCAAAATGAAGTTTATAACCCTCGTAATTGTCGGCATCATGACGTTTAGCATTCGGCGTGAAGAACCTTAGTGGAATATAGCCCCTGTAGTTATTTGGGCGGATGCTAAGATTAAGCTTATCTTCCATCGGCAAAGCGAAAAACGCTACGACCTGCTCCCTCACTTTACTGATCAAATGCTTGGGTAAATGGTGTCCCTTAACACCCACGAATCCATACTGGTGAAATACATGCCCCAACTCATCAGCAATCAAAGATTTGTGATGGTCGTCGCTTCCAAATAATCCTGAGATATCTACAACCGGTAGCTTTTCCATAAGTAAATTAATTCACAATAACTACGTTATCACTGTGTGAAATTGTAATCTATTGCACTTATAAAACAAGAAGGCTTTGTTCCAGCGAACATAACAGACAGCATTACTGTTACAAAACAAAGACAAGCTTGCTAGCAATATCACCACAATAAGGCCGACTAATGGTAAGGTACGCAGCCGTGAAAAATCCGATGCGTTAACAACTTACCTATGAATAGCGATCACTCTGACCCAATATGTTCCCCGACCAATAACCTTAATAAAGTGTCAAGTGCCGACGCCATGGGTGACCTTCATGAGTCAATCGAAAACCCTCCAAAATGGTTAACGGCCGCCTTGAGTGTGCCGCGCGACGAAGGCACCGTTGACGTTGATGCTTGTGATATTCACTATTTCAGATGGGGCGATCCAAGCAAGCCTGGCATCATCATGCTGCATGGTTTTTTGGCACATGCGCGCTGCTTCGCTTTTGTCGCTCCTTATCTAGCCGCCGACTATCACGTAGTTGCTATGGATATGTCTGGCATGGGTGATTCTGGCTGGCGTGATGAATATACGTTAGGCCAAAGAGCTGATGAACTGGTTACCGTCAGTGAATCTTTGGGGCTATTTAAGCATGAGCATAAACCAACAATCGTCGCCCATTCTTTTGGTGGCAGAATAGCAACGGCAGCAATGCACGCTCATGGAGAGCGATTTAGCGGATTAGTGATTTGTGACTTAATGATCATTCGTCCGAGCATATTGTTTTCTAACCCAGAGCTGTTTAAACCGCCCAGCAAGCGCGATGGAAGTCGTCCCAACAAAATCTACCCAGATTTAGAAAGCGCAAAAGAGCGTTTTTTCTTGACGCCACCTCAGCCCTGCGAGGAACCCGTGTTAGTCGATTACATGGGATTTCATTCGCTCAAAGAGGTAGACGGTGGCTGGCAGTGGAAGTTCGACCCAAAAGTGTTCAATATTCCTAAGAATGCTGAAGAATCCTGGGGCAAAATTGGTGAGGCCGTTACCACTGCGCCGGGGCGAAAAGCCATCATCTATGGCAAGAAGAGTTTACTATTTACCGAAGATTCGGTCGCTTTCATGGGCGAACTTTCTGAAGAGTTTGGCACGCCTGCAATTCCGATGATCGACATCCCCAACGCGCGCCACCATCTGATGTTAGACCAGCCGATCGCCTTTATTACAGCGTTAAAAAGTGTGCTTGCAGTCTGGCGCTAACTAAAGAATGTACGTAACAGTGCATTAGGTGGATTGTTAAATCCACTCAACGCGATTGTCTGATTCGTGCCACGCCAGATAGCGTGGCGAGTATTTGTCATCTAATTCGCCGCGCTTTATCTTTAGCGTAGGCGTTAGTAGCCCATTGTCAGGCGACCATGTCTCGGTATCTACAATTGTGGTGGAAATACGTTCAAAATTGGCCCGTGTATCATTAAGGTCAGACACCGTTCTAACTATCGACGCGCTCACAGATTCTTTATTGGCCTTTAGCCCTGCCTCAGACAGGTTGATTAGGGCAATAGGCTGAGGTAGACCAATTCCAGCTACGCATACTTGTTCAACGTACTCATTATTCGCTATCGCCTCTTCTAACGGATTTGGCGTTATGTAACTGCCTTTAGAGGTTTTAAATGCGTCTTTAACACGACCCGTTACTCTTAAATACCCATTCTCATCCAAAGTGCCACGGTCACCACTTTGCAACCAACCGTCCTGAAGAACTTCATCTGTTCTCACAGGGTCTTTGTAGTAGCCCTTCATCATATAAGGAGACTTCATTAAAATCTCTTTGGTATCTGGATCAATTTTTACCTCACCAAATGGAATCGCGCGACCCACTGAGTCGGCTGGCGCATCGGTATCGGGGCTGTTAGTCATAGAGCCGCACACTTCTGTCATGCCATACGCTTCGACCAAATGAATATCAAGCTTGTGATAAAAGTCCTTGATAAACGCCGGCGTTATTGCAGCACCTGTAGCGGCGAGTTTTATATCGCGCAACCCCATCGCTGTCTTGAGCTTCTTCTTAATTATTGAGGAAACAATAGGAATTTTAAGCAATCGATCGAGCTTCTTCTCTGGTATCTTGGCCGTAACGCCCTGATAGAAAAGTGTCCAAATTCGCGGAACTGCGAATAAGAATGATGGCTGAGTGGCGCGTAAATTGTCTGCAAATGTATCCAGTTTCTCTGCAAATGAAATTGGCGCACCCAATACAATAGCAGGCACCTCCACCGCTATTCTCTCTCCCACATGGTTGAGTGGCAAGAACGAGAAAAACTTTTGATTTGGGAGCTCATACATGCCGATCCACTTGGTCTCTTTCTCATCAGCCATCATTTGAGCTGGAGTACGATGGGGGTGCATCACCCCTTTAGGTGTGCCGGTAGTTCCTGAAGTAAATTTAATCGTCCAGAGGTCATCAAGATCTGGAACAAAATTCGCAGTTACAGGTTCATATGCCGCAACAGTTTCGTCCCAATCTGCGCCTACGGTTGCTTTAGCATCATCGCCATAATGCGGAAACTTAATCGTTACAAGATCATCTGAGATAGCGTCTGCTTTATCGCCCCACTTATCCAACCGCCCTATAAAGAGCCCTTTTAAATCACCAAGCTTAATCACTTGCTCTAACTGATCTTTTGGCAAACTGGCATAAAACGGAACCGATACAAATCCACCCATCATTATGGCTAGATCAGCAAGAATCCAATGCATGCAATTTTTAGAATATATGCCAATGTGATCCCCCGGCTTCAAGCCCTTAGCTTGCAGCGCAGCCACAATTGAGCGTGCTTGTGCACCGGCTTCCCCGTAAGTCAACACCTTCCATTTATCGCCAAACGGTTGACGCAAAAATGGGCGATTGGGTTCTTTAGACTCCCATCCATAAAAGTGTTCAATTACGGTTTGGAGTTCAGACGCAGCAGCCTTGTAGGTCATGGTTAATCATTCCTTTGTGGTTGTTAAATTACAGATAGCAGAGAATAGAATAATTGTTATGCGCCAAATAATACAGACTAATGACCTCTTGCTCAAAGCCCATTTAAATCGGCACTATCACTCTAGATCTCCAACCGATGCCCCAAAGCATTGCTCGGATAATACGAGTTGACAGACTCGAAACTATCCACCAATGAGATTAGACTAGAGGACACGTTCAACACCAACTCAGTTCGGGAGAAGTTTATGCAACTCGGCGCCTTTTCAAACAGTCTCTCGGTTAATGATCTCAGTGCTTCAATTGAATTTTAGACCACACTAGGGTTTACGGTCTTTCACGACCAGTCTGAGCACAACTGGGTCATTATTAAAAATGGAGACTCCGTTATCGGTTTATTCCAAGGCATGTTCGAGCGCAACATAATGACGTTTAACCCAGGTTGGGATCACAACGCCTCAGAGGTTAACCCGTTTGATGATGTACGTTACATTCAAAAGCACCTTAAAAGCTCAGGTATTGACTTAATCACGCAAGCTGACGAAACAGGTGAAGGTCCTGCTAGCTGTATAGTCGCCGACCCTGATGGCAACATGATTTTGATTGACCAACACCGTTAGATCTTTACGCTCCGACACTCAACTATTCGAAAATTGGTCGTTAATTTGTCGTGTTTTATACTACTGTGAAATTATCTCTTCTTGCTGGAATTGCTTTGCTCTTTGTCTGCGTCTTCAGCTCAGCGAAAGGCCCAAAAGCCGAACCAGTTTCTTCCAGCAAAACCGATTCCTCCATCGATAAATTGATCGAAAATGTACCGGTATCGCGGGTAGACGCCGATCAAGAGTTTATAGAGTTGCTCGAACTGCATAATGCCGCCCGCACGCAACTGTATAGATTTGAATCGCTGGCCTGCAAACGAAGTCGATCGGATGCGCCTGTATTGCGTTGGAATAGCAAGCTCGCAATTGCAGCCCAAAAACAAGCTGATTGGATGGAGAAACGCGATACGCTTTCGCACGGACCTTCGCTGGGCGTTCGTGCCAAGGCGGTCAATTATAAGTTTCAATCAATTGCAGAAAACATTGCCAACGCCTACTTGCCAGCAGACCCACTATTTCAACTTTGGCTAGACAGCAATCGACATTGCAAAAACATTCTCAACCCCGTGTATAGAGAAATTGGCATCGGCAAAAACGGTAAATACTGGTCAGTGGTATTAGCAAACCCAGCTTAAAGTGCTCAAGAGGACAATAGTACAAAGTCAACTGAATACCTTGAATACCTTGAATACCGCGCGTAACCCTAGACCTGTCACTATAATAAGTACCGTACCAGCCATAATGTTTTGATACGTGCTATTCACGTAGTCACCTAAGACCCTTTTTTGGTTAACCGCAAACAGTAAGAAAGCCACTGCGAATGGCAAAACAAGACCATTTGCAAATTGGGCGAACTTTATCAACTCAACAGCATTAATTTGCAACAGCGCGAATCCCGTACCAATGGATAACACGCTTATCCAGACAGCTCGTTGAGCGCTTGAAGTAAGATCGCCTTGCCAGCCGAATACCCCCTTAAGAACCAAAGTAGCAGCGATGGGGGCCGTAATCGCCGATGTTAGGCCCGCTGCCAAAAGCCCCACAGCCATCATAATTTTTGCCGCATCGCCAAACACAATCGCTAGTCCTTGAGCTAGATCACCTGCAGATTGAATAGTACCTGCAGGTACGGCCGCGGCACACACAACAATTGCCATTGATATGAGGCCACCAAACCCAACTGAAACGATGGCGTCTGTGCGCGCTTCACCAAGGTGCGCGCTACTCGACCACTTCTCTCTAACAATATCTGAGTGTAGGAAAAGGTTGTACGGAACAATAGTTGTGCCTATTAATGCAACAACCAACATTATTGACCCTTCAGGGATTTGAGGAATGAACAGACCCCTCAATACCAGCGACCAAGAATCCACAACCATCACAGCGGTTGTCAGAAAAGCAACGCTCATTAGTATAACTAGGCTGACAAGTACCTTTTCGAGTACGGCGTAGCGTCCAATCCAAAGCAGCAATGCTGCAAACACAGCTATACACAGCACAGCGATGCCTGTTAGCGGGTCAGTGGCTTTACTGTGCTCCGCACCCAACAAGGCAAGAACGCCTAAAGAACCACCACGAATATTTCCAGACTCATAAGCTATTGCGCCGACCACTACAGCTGACAAAACAAGCGTCAAAGACGCGAATCGCAGCCCCTTATTTTTAATCCCTGACTTTATGTTTGCTGCTAGGCCTCGCTGAGTAACTAGCCCTAAGCGAGCAGAAGACTCTTGCAGTACGGCGGTTGCGAGAGTTGAAAACAATAACGCCCACAACAACACTGGTCCATACTGAGCCCCGGCAATGCTGCAAACGGTGACCGTACCAGGGCCAATAAACGCCGCCGCAATCATCGGGCCAGGGCCAAAAGCCTTGAAAAAGTTCTTCATTGTATTACCTCAAAAGCTCTAAAACAGGTCTGGGCAGTGTACTGCATTTGTCTTATTATGGCCGCAATCATATTTACAGGAGCACTCCATGTTCATTAAAAACCTCTCTCAAACCACCACAACATCCCCTGCTTTAATGATGAAATTACTACGTCTACCAGCAATGTTTGCGCTGTGTCTGACTGTCTTAATAACGTCACAGTTATCGCATGCAGGCGACGCTGACTTTCAAGCCGTAATGGATAAAAGCTGGCAAGCCAACTTAAAAAGCTACCCTACGTTTGCTACTTCATTGGGCGTTCGCGACTATGACGACCAGCTCGATGACCCTTCTTTAGAGGCGTTTGATGCGCAGGTGGCGCAAGCAACTGCATTGCTCAATGAACTCAACGGAATAGACCGCTCAGAGCTGAGTACGGCCAACCAGCTCAATTATGATTTGCTGAAACTCGACCTCGAAAACGAGATCGAAGAGTCGCGCCATGGCGGCAAATACCTCATCATGAATAATCGCAACGGTCCGCACTTAGACCTTACAAGTCTAGCCACCAGACTGCCGTTTTTTACACTCGCTGATTTTCAAAGCTACGTAACCCGTATGGATCAAATGGGTACATACATGGATAGAGCCACTCAACGTATTCGAATGGGCTTAGAGGCTGGGTGGGTTCAGCCCTGCGCACCAATGGAAGGGTATGAAGAGTCTATTAAAACTCATATCGTAGAAGCCCCGACGGACAGCACGTTTATGTCCCCATTTGAAAACAAACCAAAGGTTGTTAGCGAGAAAGAGTTTGCTGCACTTAAGGCGCGAGCGACAAACATTGTAAGCAATGAGATCGTTCCCGCGATGAACAAATTTCTAACGTTCTATATGGACGAGTACAAACCCGCTTGTCGTCAAGAGGTCGGTACAGACTCTATGCCTGGAGGCAAAGCCTACTATGACTATCGTGTGCGTTACTTTACAACTACATCGCAGACACCAGATGAAATTCACAAAACTGGCCTGAAAGAAGTTGCTCGAATTAAAGCGGAAATGATGGATGTTATTGCTGAAGCTGAATTTGACGGTGATTTTGAAGAGTGGTTGGAATATCTAAAAACCAACAAAGATTTCTACCCAAAAACCCCCGAAGAGCGTCTTAATGCCGTAGCTGTTATCTCCAAGAAAATTGATGGTGAGCTGCCAAAATTATTTGGTCGATTGCCGCGTATGCCCTACGGCATCAGAGAGATTCCGCTAGATATCGCGGAAAAGACTACTACGGCATACTATATGCAACCGGCTGGAGATGGTTCTAGAGCAGGATTTCACTACGTAAACACTACATTGTTAGATACTCGGCCACTGTATCAGTTAGAAGCCTTGGCCTTACACGAAGCAGTACCAGGGCATCATTTGCAAATTGCTTTAATGCAAGAACTTGATTTACCAATGTTCCGTAAATTTGGTGGGCAAACAGTATTTGTTGAAGGCTGGGGACTGTATGCGGAACGTCTAGGTCTTGAGGTTGGGTTCTACGAAACGCCTTACACAAATTTTGGTCGTCTTTCTTACGAAATGTGGCGCGCTTGCCGCTTGGTTGTAGATACTGGCATCCATTCTAAAGGCTGGACTCGACAAGAAGCAATTGACTACATGGCTGCTAACTCAGGCCTTTCGATGAATAATATAACATCAGAAATTGACCGTTATATTTCATGGCCTGCTCAAGCCCTTGCGTATAAGACGGGTGAGTTGAAGATCCGTGAATTGCGTGCTTTAGCCGAAGAACAGCTTGGTGATAAATTTGATGTGCGAGCTTTTCACGACAAAGTATTAGAGAACGGTGCTTTGCCTTTGTCAGTTCTTGAAACTATTGTTAAGGGTTGGTTGAAGACTCAATAAGTCCAAGCAGCCATGTCATTAGGATCAAAAAAGGGACGCTACAAGCGTCCCTTTTTTGTGGATACTTCTTAAAACCAACTCTTTACTCTGTGTCAGTTACGCTTTTTAAATGCTCAAAATATCGATCACGTAATCGGGTTGCTCGTGATTCTAGTGCAAAGCTTTGGCCGTTAATTAACACCATTTCAACTGACGCAGACATCTCCAACGGGTCTCCGTCCCATAGCACCGCAGTGGCTTTTGAACCTGCCTTAATTTCGCCATACCCGCTTAAACCAAACACCGCAGATGGGTTACTCGTAAGCGCTGCGATCGCGACGTGGTACGGCAATCCATTGGCTACGGCATTACCCGCTGATTGTCTGACCAAGTAGGCGTTATGCGTTTCTTTAGCCCCCATCCCTGAGAACAATAGACGCACACCTGCATCATTTAATATTTTGGCATTGTCTAATCGAGAGCCCAGGGCTTCGTAGCTAGTAGCCAAATTACGAATGGGATCAATTATTACCGGCACTTGGGCCTTAGCAATTTGCTCTGCCAGCATCCACGCTTCGCTAACACCCACTAAAATTAAAGACACGTTTTGCTTTTTCGCAAAGGCAAGTACGCGTTCAATATCAGACGCACGCTCTACATAAACAATAAGAGGCGTGCGGCGCTGAACCACAGGAATTAACGCCTCCAAATCAGCACGTGAAACAGCGTGTTCTCTACGAGCACCACGGTTGTAAGCGTCTTTGTTGGCCGCATAATCTCGGGCGTCTTCCAGAACTTCTGTGAGCGAAGCCAATGCAACAGCGCGCGAACCTCCTTTTAATGCAGAGCCTTTCTCACCTAGAGCAACGACAACACCCGCGGACTTCACTTCGACTGATTTGCTCGATTGCGAAAGGTTCACGATTGACGCTTTGCCGGCAATCATGCTGACATCATTGGATGGAATAACCAGCGTATGAGTTAGCCCGTGCATTCGATTGTAAGGAATAACCACTGAACTAGGGTTGAACGCCTCAATCGGATTGAAACTCGCCGTAAAACGCTCATCATCAGATCCATCGTCTCTCGTTTCACTAACCGCACCAATTTCCAGAACTCCCATTTGAGTTTCTGAATTAAACAAGCCTGCGGTTAAAACTTTGCCTGTGCCGTCAATAACGGTAACGCCATCAGACACTGCAATTTCTTCCATCACGCTGATGATTTTGCCGCCATCCATCAGAACGTCAACTCGGTCATAAGACGAGTCTTTAGTGCCGTTAACAACTTTTACGTTGTCTATCAACATTGAGCCCGCGTGGGCTGAACTGAGTCCAAATAAGCATAAACTCAAACAAAATAACAATGCTTCTTCGCTAAATAGTTTCATAGACGTTCTCATGGTCGATCTCCTGCTGGTGTCAACACACCGAGATTAAAGTCACTGGTTCGCCATAAAGATTTATTGTTTTGGTCGTACCTCAGTGCGCCATCAATCCACACTTTACTTGCTTTGCTGTAAACACTAAAAGGATCGCCGCTCCACAGAACAATGTCGGCATTCTTGCCAACTTCGATACTGCCTATTTGATCCTCTAGTCCCAGAGACTTAGCGGGGTTTGACGTGATCCAAGTGATGGCTTTAGCGGGCGTAACGGGGTAACCCATCTTGTTAGATGCGCTGATCACTTTTGCTACTTATTGGTTTAGACGTTGAATCTGAATTTCGTCATCCGAGTGGATAATGGCGCAAGCGCCTGCCATATCAACCAATGCAGCATTCTCACGCACCATGTCATGAGCCTCTTGCTTAAAGCCCCACCAGTCAGCCCAGACCACCGCACAAACATTGTTTTCAGCTAAGATATCAGCAACCTTGTAGGCTTCAACGGCATGATGAAACGCCGCAATTTCATAATTGAACTCTTTAGACAATTCAATCATATTGGCCATTTCGTCCGCGCGATAACAATGATTGTGAATTCTGATTTCGCCATTCAAGACGCCCATCAGCGTTTCCAGTTCTAAATCTCTGACCGGCGCAACAATTGAATTGTCACCGCGTTTTTGAGCTTCTTCGTAAGCTTCCCAGCTATTCATATAGGCCGTCGCAGCAATCTACTTTGTTCTATAGCCAGCCATATTACCCATCCGGGTTTTAGGGCCGCCTTTGTCGCCATAATTTCGTTTTGGGTTTTCGCCGCACGCCATTTTCAATGAATGCGGCGCATCAGGAAATTTCATACCCATCATGGTTATCGTGGGAACCAATTTGACAGTCACACCTCGACCGCCAAACAAATTGGCAGAACCGGGAAGAATTTGTGCTGTTGTTACACCGCCTGCAACGGCTTTTTCGAAGTTAGGATCTTGAGGCCAAATTGAGTGTTCTGCCCAAACTCCAGCGGTACTTGGGGCGACCGACTCATTACCATCAGATAAGGAACTAATAGCAAGTGACGGGTACACCCCCATATGGCTATGCACGTCAATAATACCAGGCGTAACCCACATGCCCGTTCCATCTATTGACATAACCATGTCATCAACTAAAAGATTCTGACCAATTTCAGCTATTTTACCATCGCGAAAAAGTACATCAGTCTGGTCCAGTTGTTGCCCTGTGCCGTCTAAGACATTAGCGTTTCGTATGACGTACGCCGCAGAACTAGGAACTGTATAAGTAGAGGCAAACGGTTCAGACGAACTCGATTGTTTTGAGTCCTGAGCGCTGGCCTTAGTGGTCGCGCTCGAATCGTTAGCCGCCATGGGCAAAGATTGACACCCCAAAAGTGCTAAAGAGAGCGCGGTGCAAAAAATTATTTTCTTCATAGCGTTTCTTGGTTAGTTATAGTTAAGCGGGCGAACAAGGTCCAAAGAGAAATAAGTCTTGAGGATCGTCACCCTTTTCAAGCGCCGTAGCATGATCAATTAATCGTTGTGCTGCGGCGTGTGTGGACCAATGCAATTTTAACGTGCTAAATCCATTATTGGCTTGTAGTGTAATGCTCTCAGGCGATTCTAACCATCGCCGTGCAAGTTCACTAGCTTGTTCGATAAATTGGGGGTCGTTATAAACGATTCCAGTTTCGGCATTGCTAATTAACCAATCGGCAGAACCAACATCCTCGCAGACCATAGGAAAGCAGGCGTTATTAATTGCTTCGTTAATAACGACGCCCCACCCTTCTCGGTGGTCACTGCTCATCAACATAATGTCGGCGTTCGCCATAATGGCGTTAACCTCGTCTACCGATTTCCATCCAGCAAAATCTACTTTGTCGGTAAGCCCCGTGTCACAAGCATACTGTTTGAGAGACGCCTCTAGGTCACCGCCACCGACCAAAGTTAAGTGTGCATCCACGTTGTGTTGAGTGAATACATTAAGAAGTTCTAGCGCTCTTTGAGGGCGTTTTAGCGCAATTAAGCGTCCACACCACACTATCCTTACTGGGTGCGGGCTCTCCGATGAAGAGTTGGAGCTTGATTCTTTTTTCGGCGCATTTTTTTTGGACTCAATGAAATATCCAAACTTCCAGGCTCGATTCTTAAACAGCCCCAACGGAACAAGGTCGCTGGCTGCGTATTTACCTGCGGCCAATAGATGGTAATTGGATTTATTCACTGAATAGTAGTTCTTCCACAAAAAAGGTAAGCGCGATATAAAGCGCCTCGCCGTAAAACCTTTTTTCCATACGCGCTCTTGATAGGCGTAAGTGAGTCCCCCTCTTTTAATGCGGGCCTTTACATATTTGATTGGGAAGCGCCCTTGAATGACAACATCAGCATCCCGAATCCATTCAAGGGCTGCGCGGCGATCAGATTCAGAACGATCGAAACGTAAAACATAGTCAGGCTCTTGGTCGTCAACCCATCCCATTTCTTTGCGATTTGCACTCAACGAGCCAAGCACGGCTAATCTAAAATTTGCGTCACCTACTAGATCAACAAAGGCCCTTGCCAATTCTAACTGTTGATAAGCGGGCATATTCGTGAGCAATATAAACTTCATACTAGCTAAACTCTCCAAAACTAATCATCAAAGAAATAGCAATACAACTTTCAGTGATTAACATTCGACTAATGATATTTGTTTACGGAGTTACGATATTAAATTCAGGGTCAGGTTCTTCAACTAGGCTAAAGAATTCACGCAAAGCTAAGGGGTTACCACTAATAGATGCGTCGCCTGTTACGACCAATCGCAGAATACCGCCTTGCTTTAGCAGCAACTTATCTAGGCCTTGTCGAGTTATCGACAGAGTAGCGTTTGCATCATCTGAATTAACGTCCATGCGATTATGCAACACTCCGTTGCTGACGAAAATCATCGCTTTTTGCTCTGATGATCCAGAACTAACATTAAAGTTGAACACCCATTGCTTATTGCCTGCTTTTTCGGCATTGAAACGCACAGCAAGCAAGTCAAAAAACAAGTCTACGGGTAATGCCTTGAGAGTATCTTCACTGCCAGCTTCTAAGCCGGTTACATTACTAATGCCAAACTGAAGCTCCTTGGCTCCGGTTAGATAAAAATTCCTATGCGGTCCCGATTCAGTCAGTGCCGCCAACTTTCTATAGGCGTTGGCGAGCAGGTTTTTAGCTGAAGCATTGTTAGGTTCAGCAAAAACCAGATGATTGAGCACGGTTGCAGCAAATTGCAATTCACCCTCGTCAATATCCTGCTGCGCTCGGACAAGAATCGCTGCGGAGCCACCCATATAATCGACATACTTTATTGATTCCTCGCGTACTGGCAAGGGGTTCAAATTAGCGGGGTTACCGTCAAAGAAACCATAATAGAGTTGGTATTGTGAGCGGGCGTTAAAGCCGAGCTCACCGTAGTAACTTCGATTTGCAAACTCGTTTGCCAGCGCAGACGGTAATTTAAGCTCGGAAGGAATCTCGTTAATCGTGTACCCCTGATTAGCCAAGCGCAGCGTTTGATCGTGAATAAAACCATACAAATCTCGCTGAATCGTCCATAAATGCCTAACATCTTCTCGCCCCCAGGTAGGCCAATGATGTGAGCCAAAGGACACCTCTGTCTTGTCAGCAAACGCAACAATCGCTTCGTCTATGTACTCAGACCACACTTTGCCGTTACGCACTTTAGCGCCGCGTGGGGTCAGCATATTGTGCAATGTGTGATTGATGATTTCAGCCTGGCAGAACGCCTTAAACTTTGGCAAATAAATCATAAACTCAGAAGGTGCTTCAGCCCCCAAAGCCAAAATGAATTCCATCTTCACGCCATCAATATTGAGTGTTTGCCCTGTTTCTATAATATCGACATTGGGCATCAACATTCCGTGGTTACCTAAGCTCAATCCCGGCCCTAATCCCACTCCAATATTGCCGTCTTTTGCCTTGGGTATCAGAGAGCCGAACATGTAGCCTGCTCTACGCGCCATGGCATTGCCTGCCAACACATTTTCAGAGATTGCTTCGACCGCAAAGTGAGCGGGCGCAACTAACGGAATCCCCAGTTCTAACTCATTTTCTGAGATAAGCCCGCGAACACCTGCGTAGTGATCAATATGCGAGTGAGTAAGAATGACACCGGTGACTGGCCTTTCGCCTAAGTGCTTGTCAACAAGTTGCTTAGCGGCGGTCGCGGTTTCTTTAGACAATAGAGGGTCAATCACAATCCAACCCGTGTCACCTTCAACGAACGTAATGTTAGCTAGGTCATAGCCTCGCACCTGATAGATACCGTCGGTAACTTTAAATAAGCCATGTTTTGCAACCAATTGCGACTGACGCCAGAGACTCGTATTAACGTCATCAGGCGCAGGGCCTTTTAGAAAATCGTAGGCGCCTGCATCAAAAACCACCTTACCTGATTCATCATGTATGACAGGTGGCTCAATTTGAGCAATAAAACCTTTGTTGGCGCGCTCATAGTCACGTTGATCCGCCAGGTCGAGCGTGGGTTGTTGCTCATCCTCGTCAGAAAACCAGTTCAATACATTGTCCAATACACCATCTACAACACTCCCTGATTGGGTGTCAGCTTGTACTTGATCTGAATCAGCCTGTCCTGATGCAGCTGTTCCTGTACTTGCCTGGGTCGCTGAGGCGTTTAAGGGTGTAAATAGCGCTATTGACGCAATATAAAATAACGTAATCAGTAAGATTTGGCTTTTTGAGATCATAATACTCAGTCTGAATTGGATTGATTGTTAGCGCAGTTTTACCTAGCGTACTTCCCTTTTGACGAGTTTAGCCTTTAATCATATCGACAGCCTTCTCAGCAATCATAATGGTAGGCGCGTTAGTATTACCACTGATCAGGCTCGGCATAATTGAGGCGTCAACTACCCTCAATCCATCTATGCCATGAACCTTAAGCTCATCATCTACGACGGCCATTTTATCGTGACCCATTTTGCATGTGCCAACAGGATGATAAACCGTGTCAGTTCGAGCAATTATGTCCTTTCGTAGCTCTTGAATATCGTCGGTATGACTGGCATACAATGCCTTACCGCGAACGCCATCAAACGCTTCGTCTTTCAAAATCGCCTGCACTTTTCTGCAAGCGGCCGTTAACAGCTCCAAGTCGTAAGGATGCTCTAGAAACGCAGGGTCAATGTCCATCATTTCTTTTGGATTGGTGCTACGTAAACTGACTCGGCCAAAGCTCTTGGGCCGCAATATACAGACGTGAGCGCTGTATCCGTGGCCCCAATGCAACTTGCGGCCGTGATCATCCACTAATCCTCGCATGAAGTGAACCTGTGCATCTGGTGCATCAGCACTTGGATCAGTTTTAAAAAATCCACCCGACTCAGCAAAATTGCTCGTAAACAAACCTTTTCTATTCCAAAAGTAACGAACCAAATCTCTCGCTGCGATTGCAAAACCTGTAATCGAGAAGCCTATTGCGGCTTTACTTTTAGTTTTGTAGCCCAGTATGCAATCTGCATGATCTTGCAAATTTTCACCCACGCCGGGTAAATGATGAACTGTTTCTATGCCGTGAGACTCCAGAGTCTTTTTGTCTCCTACTCCCGACAACATAAGGACTTGTGGCGAACCGAACGCGCCCGCACTTAAAAGAACTTCGCGCTTTGCTTTTATAGAGCGTGCCTTGGAGCCTTGTTTAATTTCAACACCAACTGCCTTTTTGCGACCTTTGTCATCCGAAAAAACTATCTTTTCTGTCGTTGCACGCGTAATTACTGTTAGATTTGCTCGATCCATAATAGGATCCAAAAAGGCACGTGCTGTAGACCATCTTTCACCATTTTTCTGAGTGACTTCAAACATGCCAAACCCTTCTAACTCGGCACCATTAAAATCATCATTAAGCCGATAGCCTAGATTGGCAGCAGCTTGCATAAGAAGTTTGTTCAATGAGCTAGGGTCTTTAATCGGTGCTACATTGAGCTCGCCACCTTGCCCATGAAACTCATCGGCGCCCTTTTCTCGATGTTCTGATTTTTTAAAGTACGGTAGAACCTCTTTAAACGACCAACCTTTATTGCCTGCAGCTTCCCAGCGGTCATAGTCTTGAGGTACGCCACGAATGTATATCATTGCGTTGATTGCAGACGAACCTCCTAAAGCCTTACCTCGGGGTTGATAGCAAACACGACCATTCAATGCCTTTTGAGGTACCGTTGGAAACGCCCAATTTTTGATCTTGCTGATCAACATTAAGAACACGCCAGCAGGTATCCACACCAATGGATTTTTGTGCGAGCCCCCAGCTTCGATCAAGCAAACGCTTACCTCTGAGTCCTCACTTAAACGGTTCGCTAACACACACCCTGCTGAACCAGCACCTACAATCACATAATCAAACTCAGATTTTTCTGACACGGCCATCTTTAACTCTACTTATTCTGTCTAAAGGTTTATTTTTAATTCTGGATCTAGATCTATTCGGTGCTTTTCGCCCGAACAATAGCCCAAGAAATTTACTGGGCATAAACAGCGCGAGAAAACCCAAAAATCCTGATGCACCTGCCCAAATCCCGCCACTGGCATTTAAAGGAACTGCAGGCTCATATGCCTCCCAAGTAGCATCTAACGTCACTTTATCGTAGCCCTGTAATAAGGCAACGGGGCGAAGCATCGGATCGAGTTCCTCAAAGGCTTGTTGTTGTTGGCTCAATTGCTGGTAACGACTGACATGGCTACGCATGCTTATCCCGCGTTTTTTAAATAATTCATGATCCGCTGTTTCGAGCTCTGTTAATGCGGTCTCTACCGTCAATCCAACGGCAGTGGCGTCTTGCTCAAATCGATTTACTACATGCTCTAGTTCTTGCAGAGCACCTCCTAAGCGCTGTCGATACTGCTGGGAGAATTCAGGCAATTGCGAACCGGCCACTGCGCCGCTTAGAGCAGCTGCGAAACCAAGTATTCGAGATATCATTGTGTTTAGCCTCCTCAAGCTCTGGGTGCGATCTAAGTACGACGATCTAGGTACACGTATCTTAAATATAACAATCTAAGATTGTCGCACGCGTGTCAACTTAACGCCCCAGAAAGTCACCTTTTAATGATGCGTAGATTCAAATCATAAAGCAATCTAAATTGCGCAACTCAACCTAGCTCTACTCATCAATAGAAATAATGAAAATAAGATTATTTTTTAGCCAATTCACATCATTAGTCTTATTTTAGCGTTGTTGTAAAAAACGCAACACTTGTTGCATCCACGCATACAAACAAGAACGATGGAGCGACTCAGTTTTACACATAAACGAGTATTTCATTTAAATCGCTTATAAAAGAGGAGGACTCATGAATAAGCTAGTCAACAGCATGGCAAAACCAATGATGACCGCAGCACTTGTCGTCACTGCAGGTTTTGGCATTAATGGCACTGCGTTCGCTCAAAGCGAATCACGCAGTGCAACTTCTATATTGTTAGAAGAAATCGTGGTTACAGCGCGTAAACGAGACGAATCCTCGTTTGACGTACCTGTAGCCATTACAGCGTTAAGCTCAGCCCAACTTGATGTTCTAAAAGTACGTGACATCGAGAGTCTAGCGGTTGGCTTGCCAAACGTTGCGTTTGATGACATCGGCACTACGCCAGGTACAGCAAACTTCTCGATTCGCGGCCTGGGTATCAACAGCTCTATTCCAAGCATTGATCCAACCGTGGGTACATTCGTTGATGGCGTCTATATGGGCACTAACGCGGGTATCGTGTTTGATGTGTTTGATTTAGGCAGCATCGAGGTATTACGTGGCCCACAGGGCACGCTATTTGGTCGTAACGTGACTGGTGGTGCGGTAATGCTAAATTCGGCTATGCCGGGTGAAGAGTTCGAAGGAAAAGTCCGCGCCGCTTATGAATTAGGCGGAGAAGACCCTACGAGCTATTTGATGGGGTCAGTCGGTGGAGCAATAAACGATCAATTTGCTGCAAAGATTTCGGTCTATTCAAGCAAAGACGATGGCTACTTTAAGAATCTTGCCACTGGTGATTCAATCGGTAAATCAGACACTGTCTCTGTACGCCCGATGGTTGTTTGGACTCCTAATGACACAGTTAGCTTAACGCTAATCTATGATTATTTTGACACTGAAGGCGATGGCCCAGCAGCCCAAAACCATACAAATGGGTCAGGCATAAGCAATGGCTTAACCGGCTTTGATCGCAACAGCTTTGACGTTTCGATAGACGAAGTAGGCTTGAATGACGTTAGTTCTGATTTTTTCCGCGCTAAGTTAGAGATCGAAACAGAGAACGGCACGTTAACAAACATTTTTGGTTATCGCGATTACGAATCCACAACGGTTTCTGATATCGATGCAACGCCAATCAGTTTGTTTCATGTGCCTGCTAGCTTAGTGTCTGAGCAGACCAGCAATGAACTTCGTTGGAGCGGTACGCTTGGCGAAAAAGCTCAACTGACTACAGGTGTGTTCTTTTACAAAAACGATTTAGCCTACTCTGAACAGCGTCGCTTGTTAGGCATTGCAGCCCCTCCTGGACTGTTCGCTCTTACTCAAGACGGTGGTGGTATACACGTAACTAAGACCTTTGGATTGTTCGCTTCTGTCGATTATGCATTGACTGACCAATTGACTCTTAATGTTGGCGCTAACTACACGGATGAACACAAAGACGTCAACATCGCTTCGTTGGTTCGTAACATAAACTCACAGTGTAATGTTTTACTCAATGAGTGCCCGTTCGACTTTAAAGACAATGCAAAGTGGGACAATTTGTCTCCTAAGATCGGACTTACGTATAACCACAGCGATAACACGCTAATGTACGGTCATTGGACACAAGGCGTTCGTTCTGGTGGTTACAACTTGCGTAACACTGCAATCGATACCGTTAATTTTGGTCCTGGACCATTTGATGAAGAAACGGTTGAGAACCTTGAGTTTGGTATTAAAACTCAACTTGAGAGTGGCGCACGTATTTCTGCTGCTATTTTCTACAACCAGATCGACGACATGCAACGTGAGATTAACTTAGCCGACCCGATCGCGGGCGTGGTTCAAGTTATTCGTAACACAGCTGATACGACTATTTCTGGTCTTGAATTTGAAGGCTTGTTCCCTATCAATGACCGCCTCTTGTTTAACGTGTCGTTAGGATATATCGACCCTTCATACGACAACGTTCGTTTTGATCTTAACAGTGACGGTGTTATCAACGACGCAGACAAAAACTTAGATCTTCCTCGTGCTGCGGAACTTACTTATCAAGTTGGTCTTACGCTTGATTCGGAAGTTGGCACATGGGGTAGCTCAACGGCTCGCGTTAGTTATTCTTACCGTGACGAATCGGCTTATACCGACAACAACCTTGGCTTTATTAACGAGCAAGGAATCTTGGATGCAGGCGTTGATTTTTACTCAGACGACGGCAGCTGGGAATTTGGTATTTTCGGTCGTAACTTGACTGACGAAGTGAAGCACGGTGGTGATACACAACTACCTTCGCTACTTGGACCTGTTCCATTAGGAGGCACATTCTCACCTCTAGCAAAAGGTCGTACGTATGGTGTTGAAGTAACGTACAACTTCTAAGTAATGAGTTGATGAATGTTTATCAGTAAGCTTTACGCTTGTTGATAACGTCCATCATGCATTGAGAACCCGCTAGTTCACGCTAGCGGGTTTTTTTGTCCCTTATGAAACTAATTAGCAGAATTAAGCCCTAGCAACTAATCCCTAACAACTAAGCCATTAGCAATAAAGGGAGTTAACAGGCGATTAGCTAAACCTCTCGCTCACGATTGTCCGTGATGCATGGACGAAGAAATTAGGCTAGCATGGTAGTTCGACAACGGAGCATTGGAAAAAGCATGCATGACATTGAGATTCTAGCGATTATTTGGATCAGCGTATTTGCTGCTTCAGTCATGGCGACAAAAACACGGCTTACGCCGGTATTGTGGTATCTGTTTTTTGGTGCGTTGCTAACCAATATCGGCTTGCTACCCACAGAGCTGCCCATCTTTATAGTCGACCTAGCTGAACTGGGCATAATCATCATTATGTTTTCGCTGGGGTTCGAGGAAGAAACCCATATTTTCCTCAAAGGCATAAAACGCAGTTGGGGAATAGCCTTCTTTGGCGCACTCGCTCCTTTCCTAATCGCCTACACACTGGCTTACAGCTTTTGGGCTGACCCCAAGATCGCGCTTATGTGTGGTCTAGCCATGATGGCTACCGCCGTTTCGTTAACTATGGTTTCGCTCAAAACAGAGGGCCTGAGTCGCTCTCCGGCTGCCACGGGCATTATGACGTCGGCCGTGCTTGACGATATCGCCTCACTCGCCCTTGTAGCCGCTCTGGTACCGATCGCGACAGGAGACGCAACACTGAGCGCCGTTGGACTATTAACAATCGTAGCCAAGACCATCGCTTTTTTTGTTGTAGTAACACTGCTAGGCGCATTAGTGTTTCCAACCAGTACCGGCTGGGCTAAGAATATTCCTTTTATCGGCAACTTCAGTCTTCAACGTCTTTTGATTATGGGCAAAAGCGAAAACGTTGTATTGATGATGCTGTTAATTGCGGTCTTGGTTGGTTTATTGGCACACTACTTTGGATTTCATCCCGCCGTTGGTGCCTACATGGCTGGGCTTATCATCAGCCAAGAATATTTTGATCACGCTCCCGATAATTTGGATGAGTCGGAACGAGGCATATTTGAACAAACAAGAATGATTGTCGATAGTGCCGCCTACTCTTGGTTAGGACCTGTGTTTTTTGTAGCCCTGGGCAGCAAGTTGGTGTTTGACTCTGAATTGTTTATATCCGTTCTTCCGCAATCACTAATGCTGTTCGCTGGGATCTTCGTAGGACAAATTTTGTCGGCGTCATTGGCGGCTCGATTTACGGGTGGTTTTGAGTGGCCAGAGAGTTGGATGATTGGTTTCGGGATGTTGGGACGTGCAGAGCTAGCATTCGTCGTAATGGAAATCGCCTACGTGCAAAATCAAGTGCTCACGACCGAGTCGTTTTATACGCTTATGATCGCGTGCTTTTTGTTAAATATCTCGGTTCCATTAACAATTCGCTGGTGGAAGACAAAGTTTGGCAAACCGATTAACAACGGAGATAGTAAAAGTAGTGAAATATTAAAAGATGAACATTGAGAAATCGCTAAAACTTAATAACTCCAAATTTCGCGTTAAGACTCAAGGCTTCAATTTTATCTAGGCTTTTCAGCGGAATTTCGACCAGAGAGTGTTCATTATCTGTCCACTCTGGCTTTCCGCTTTCCACTTTTACATCTTTGACTACGATAAACTCCTGCTTGTTACTCGTTTTAGTATCAATCGCAACAGCATTAATAACGGTGCTATCCGTTAGTGTTAGCTTTAGCGCATAGCTATACAGGCACGCTATCTCAATGTAGTCATGTAGATCACAACTTAGTGGCTGGACTGGCATCATTGGTTGCCTTCTGAGGTTTTATTTGTAATTTGGCGCTATGGCTTGCGTCGAGATAAACCCAGGACATAGACGTAGGTGTACAGCCCCCCAAACATATAGCCCAACAAAACAGTCTTGAATATTTCTGGAGTTCCTGCGAACACGTTAACCAACCACGACCCCGAAAAGACAACAAAACAACTGCTTAGAATAGTGCTCCAATCTACACGCGATCGCGACCATTGTTCACGCGATCCTCGATGGGTGAAAAGTCGATAGAGACCTTCAATAAGCACCGCCATTATTAGCGTAAGAATAAAGCTATAACTGCCTTGAGCCATAAAAACCTTAAGCGCCATTTCGTGGCCATAGCCCAAATTCACCCAATAGCCCCACCCGCCATAAAACAAAAACGCAAAGCATGCGCTCAACACACCCAAGAGACTAGGCCCTACTATTCCTGCAATGCCGCTCGGGATAGGTTTGTCATTTTTAGAATTCATTGGCTATATGTGATCTTATTGGGTTTATTGAGTGTATCTAGTCTAAGCAATCTAGTGGCCACTATTGGGTAAGTAGTAACGGCCAGTTCTGATCCGCCGATTGAATATATGCGGCTTTATTCGCGTTCCACTTTTGGTTAATTGACGGGCTGTTATTGAGATAGAGTTTGCCCTTCAACACTGTAAATAGGTCTGGTTGAATCGATGCTGTCGCATTTTTGGCAACGGCGTAAGCACAATAACCGCCGTACTGTGGCGCGTACTTATCAGGGTTCTCAATAAAAAGCTGTCTATGCTCAGCGCTCACGAACAACCAAGTAGCGCCCTTGTATTCATACGAATAGGCTTCAACACCCTCGCGTGGAGCATTCTCGGTGAAATAGGCGACCGTGTCGTAACCCTTAATGGCTGTGTCAGAAAAGAAACCAGTGTACACAGGGTCAACCGCGAGTACGGTGTTTGAATATACGACGGATGCGAATAAAAGACTTACTAATGATTTTTTCATAAGGTTGAAAACAAATAGATTAACGTGCTAATCATGGGTGGCCTACACAAGAAAGTTTCTTGTAGCTAACGAAGACAAGTATCAATTGAATCGACTGGACTAGATCACCTTGCGCAGCTTTGTGATCTACCGGTAATACAAACTGCGCAGCGAGTAATAGTTGCTAGGCAGTGATCATGCCGCCGCCATTAATTCATCTAGCGTATCGGCGACCAATTTATAACAATGCTCCGCGCACTCCTTTCTTGATTCAAACTCGTCTAAGTAACAGACCGGATGGAACACCACTTTTACGTCAACTTTCTTTAAAGAAAATAGTTTTGCAAAATGAGCGCCAAAAGGCATCGTCGCGTACCACGCATAATGGTCTCGTTGAGCTTGATTCATTGCTAGGTCATTATGATGTGTATAAGCAATTGTGATTGGCTGAATGGCAACTCTAGGATAATCATCTCCTAGGTTGGCGGCTTCAAATAGACTCGACTTAAATGGCACCACGTGGGTTCCATTGGTGCTTGTGCCTTCAGGAAAAAGCGTTAGTCGTTTGCCTAGTTTAAGATGGTTTTGCATTGCATTTAATTGATGCCGTGCCTTGCCTGCACTGCGCTCAAAAAAAAGTGTGTTTTGAAATCGTGCAAGCTGACCAAACACCGGCCAATTGGCGACCTCAGACTTGGCAATGAAAAACGCTTTCAACCCCCCAAGCACAATGACGTCCAAATAAGAAATGTGATTACTCACATATAGGGCTGGTTGTGTTTCTGTGGCGTTTCCCAATTTTTGCACCCGTATACCAAAAATTGCTCGCATACCCGCATGAAATACATGCGGTAATTCTGTGTGCCTTGGCACACGGAATAAACTACACAGCATAAAAACTAAAGGCATGCTGACCACCCATATCACGAGTGCCAGCACGCGAATTGGCACTAGCAAATAATTGCGACTCATCATGATCTAAAACGAATGCTTAACTAAGCTGTGGTTACTGGAAAACATATCCGCCGTAATCACGTAAATTGCGACAAAGGTTGTATTAAATACAGGATCAATCACTGCGCGGTCTGAAACGCGCGCTCCTACTTTCAAATAACCCTTAAGCAGGGTAGGTACCTTACCGGTGCTTTGTGACTCATCTCGCTCTCTTACTACTCTTTTAATCGAAACGCTATTCACATTATCTTTAACAACAGGCATAAGTTCTGGCGAAGCCAGGTGGTGTTCATAAAGATACGCGAGTATGTCTTGGTGCTGGCTATAGTCTTGTCCTTTAAAGGAGGCACAGCCAAATAACACTTGATAGGCGTTTTGTTCTATAAACTGCATAGTGAATTTCCACAGCAACATCAAAATAGCGCCGCCACGCCCTTCTGGCGAAACACATGCTCGACTCAACTCCAACGACTTTGGGTACTTGGCTCGCACAGCATCTAAGTTAAACGCGTGCTCGGTATAGAACGGCTGACTTTCATCTAATTGAGTACTGCTTACTAAACGTATGGTGCCCACGACTTTATCTGCCTGCTTTTTATCGACCACAACAACGTGGTAAGCAATCGCGTCCCATTCGTCTTCTTCTAGCTCACTGTTGAGCATTTCGGGATTTGCACTACCACCACTCTCCTTGAACAACACTTCGTAACGTAAGTGCTGCGCCGCTTGAACCTCTTGCTGGTCTTGTGCGAGACGCACTCCATAGTGACCAGCGTTCAAACTATTCGCGACAAGTGTAGACATTTGCTGAAACAGCTTCGGAGGAATCGCCATAATCACCTCAAGCCTTTTTATCTATAGTCATATCATTATTAGACTTAATGTTACTCGAATAACTAATAAGGTACTTTAAAAAGCCAAAGAAGGTTATACGTTGTGCGCCCCCTTTAATATTAGCTTTGCCTATCTTAAACGCCATTGACCATTGTGCGAACATAATCTTATAGGCATTAAAAATGGAATAAGACGGGTCATACATATTGGTGGATTCAGAAGTAACGCCATTAACCTCAAGCACCTTAATGCCCTGCCCAGCCTTGAGAGATAGCTTGTCGGGCACTCTTATATCGTATCGTCCGAAGAAAAAACCAGGAATGCTACCGCTAATTCGATTCATCGCAGCCTCTAAATCAGGTGTGATTAGATCATTTGCGTCTAGGAAGACAGACCCGCGGCAATGTGACCCAATTTCGACCGCCTTAAACTTTTCGCCATCTTTGAGAACAAACTCCAACTTTTCAGCATGCAGATCTAGCAAATAAGCAGCCAGATAGTGGGTACGAGGGTTCTTCATCAATAACGATTCGATATTTGAATGCCCGTCTCCAATCACCGTAGGGAAAGTCTTCTCGGTGATCGAAAACACATACCCCTGTTCGACATCCGGGTCGCGCATGTAAAAGACCCCAAACTCTTCCCCCTCAACATGCTCTTGAAGTAAAACCGTACCTGACACGCGTACTAAATAATCACTAAGCTCGCGTGCACCTCGAATCACTGCAACATCCGAGCCACGCTGTCCGGCATCGGGCTTTAGCACCACAGGGAATACAAGCGCCATTGCTTGCATTGCCCGCACCGCCGTGTCGATTCGATTTTCTATCGTGCTGGCTGTTATAAGCTCGAAACGAGCTTGCTCATCCATTCCTTGCAAATGATAAAGCGACTCCGCTTTTCTCTCTCCGAAAAGGCCGCTCATTGGAAAACTAGGATTGACAGACAAAAATGTGAGCGCTCGATATCGCAAGGTCAAACAGATTATCCATACGACTATCGGAAGATAAAAGATCCACATCGGCCAAAACTCCCATCGGACGGCTCGACGCCATTTTGAGCGGAGCAGTTGGTACCAGCGGGTGTGAAAATATAGTGTCATAAACCGAGCAAAGTCTGATTAGTGCTTAAGAATGTGTTTCAGGTACCATGGCGACATTAGTTATAGGCGCGACATCACCAACAATTTTAAGCGAGACCGCTTCGCCAAATTCGCTTTGGCAAGGTGGTCCATCCATGTATGCAAAAGATGTTTTATTTCGACAAACACTGACATGACTCAAACTAACCGTTTGAGCCTCGGCTCTATGCATACATACGGATTCTTTTGATGCTCTTGGAAAATGACTTCTGTGAAATTTAATAAAGTCATTAGTGTTTGATGACGATGGTAACTGCAGGTCTTGAAAATTTGTTTTGCGCAACGCCTTAACGTGTTGTGCGTCAACCGAAGACGATGATTTTGGTTGAGCTACATCTAACTCCACACGTTGCGCATGCCCATCCCAGACCATTAATCGATTACCTCCTGCTGGCCCAATAATAAACATTCTGAACGCGCGGTAGTCATGTAGATCCATTGCGTAAAATCGCGCTTGCGCCTGCGCTAAAGAATCCGTATCCGCAAAGTCCCGAACTAACTTTCCACGCGAAATCCAATCTTTATAGGTTTTAATTTGTTCAAACTGATAGTGATTAAGTAAACAAATCGTATAACCCTTCTGATTTGTAGCTATCCATGTACCACCCTCGTCCGCGTCTGTCGGAGCGATATAACTAACACCCTCTTGTTCTGAAATATTGGGCAGGAGCGCTCGCTTTCTCAACACACTTTCGTCGCGATTAAAAAAAAGCTCATAGCCTTCGTCGTGCGTAAACCAAGTTAAAGTGCACACGACGCGTTACCCAGCAGCCAAATTGCTTTTCTGATTAAACGTTTTGGTAGCGATCGCAACACCAAAATCCGGACTCGTTTCTAACCCCAATAAGCGTGCCATTGCGGCGATCAGTGCATAGTGATGTACCGTATGCGCCTGCAAAAACAATAACTCGCGTGCCACAGAACTTTTTACGGGTTGGCTTGTTTGCTGGTCTTTTACTGTTACCTCTTCGTCCAAGGTAGTGCTCTTTAGTAACGACAATGACGTGGCAATTCCTTGCACTGTCTGTTTAGCGTATTCTAAATCGTTCTCAAGTTCAGATTCACGCTCACGTGCATCAAAGCACAGTTCTTGTTGCTCCAGCTGCGCAAGAAAGCAACGATAATGCTCAAGAAAATGTCGATAATGCGCACCTATAGTGCCCAAAAACGCAGGTTGATGCGACGCCGTATATTGCGCAGGGCTTAGCGAATCAAGGAAGCTCAGGCCTTCGTTAAGTGTATCCAGATTAGACTTTATTAGTGATGTGTATGAATTCAAAACAGTTCTGCACTGAGCTCCTCAGAGCCAAGATTTGTATAGGTCGTTATTTAAGACCCTATCAGGGCTAGAGTTCTTGCACAACTTGTTAATTTTGTAGTGTGGCTATCACAAATCGCCTTGATCTGATGTTGCCTCAAGAGAGTATTTTAATAATAGAGCAATTCCTGTGTTACCGAGCAATCCATTGCGCAGCAACCGCGACTGCCGCTGTTTCTGTTCTTAATATGGTTGAACCAAGTTTGATCGCAGGCGCTTGTGCAATTGCAAACGCCGTTACCTCATCCGGCGAGAACCCTCCTTCTGGTCCGATCGCTACACATAGATCGTGACTCGAAAACTGACGATCAGCAAGTGAGCCACCCATGCCATCTGCGTAAGCTAATGCCGATTCTTCTTTTCCAGCGGTTTCAAGTAATTCACTAACACTGTGCTCTTGATCTATATGCATTAACCAAGGGTTGTTAGATTGCTTACAGGCCTCAAGCGCATAACGTTGGAGCTTACTGAGCATGCTCGTGCTGCACTTCTGCACCGAATGAGCGCAACGAAGAGGCACAAAACGACTAGTCCCGAGCTGCGCCAGCATATCGATCATAGTGCGCATTCGATCCCCCTTGGGTAACGCACTAGCGATGCTCAACTTCAGTGGAGGGGCATGTGTAAAGTCAATAGACTCAACCATTAACGAAGCCGCCGATCGATCAAGCGTTTCTAAACTGCATAATGCAGTAATTCCGCGACCATTAATCACAGAGACCCTGTCTCCGACCCTCAAACGACGAGCCTTTATCGCGTGCTGAGACTCCTCTGGACTCAAAGATATGTGCTGAGACTCAAGATCGAGTTGGTGGTTGTAAAAGCTTGGCATAGAATTTAGAAATTTAGGTAGACATCATAGTCTACCAATTTTGCGCTAAAGGTTTGCTCTACGTTGGGTAAAAGTACGGCCGCATAACTTGGGCGCTTGACCACTAAACGACGAACGCCCTGCTCCAGCAATGATGCCGCAATATCCGCTGCATCGGGGTCACCCTGTAGCAATGTTTGAGCAAACTGCATCTGTTTATTGCTCTTGGCGCTCTTTTTGCGCTTAGGAGGGAACATTGGATCAAAGTAAGCGCAGTCAAACACATCAGCGGTATCACTATTGGATCCCTCTTTTAGCTGTTTATAGACCTGATCTGCTGAACCAAAGTGAATTTCAGGAAATGTATTATTCGAAAATGAGCTGCCCTCGAACATTAAGGGCAAAGTGGACATCGCTTGATGCAACATCATGGCAAGTATTGGATTTCGCTCGACTGTGGTCACGACCATACCCTGACTTGCAAACAGCATGGAATCGTTTCCCCAGCCTCCAGTCGCGTCAAAAATACGACGCGTTTTCTTACCTAACGCTTGATTAAGAGGTCCTTGTTTAGTGGCTAAACCCCTACTTAATGATTCAACAAACGATGCGCACTGAACATCCAACTTTAAGGCGGCTGAAGAATTTTGCCAGTTTAAGAAAAACCGTTGTGTTTGCGGGTCTAGGTGAAGTGACAAGACGACGTCACTAGCGGCGCTGGTATCAGCATTTTGATCGCCATCAACCGCAAACCAGTCCTGGTAGCGAGTGAACGCTGACGCGGCTTCCTCAGTGATCTCAAGCTCGAAACGTGGTTGCTTAATACGCATAAACATGTGGCCGCTAACGCTCAGACTCTGAGGTGTAGATTCTTCGTTAAAGATTGGCGCGACCGTAGTCCCTTTTGCCTAACTCAAAGCGCTAAAAGCCTATTTTATACCATAGTCTGCTCGCAATCGTTGCTTATGCAGACCATGCTTGATTGGCCAACTCACGTTGGGTAATTCAACTTATAGAAAATTCGCTTCAACAATGGGGTCTACTTCAACTTCATAATCTACACCATCAATTCGGAATCCAAACAGTCTTAAAAATTCGCGTTGATACTCAGCAAAATCACTGAGTTCGTGCAAGTTTTCAGTCGTTACCTGCGGCCATATTGCTTCAATCTTAGCCTGCATTTCCGGCAACAGCTCTAGCTCGTCTACGCGAAAACGATTTTCATCATCGAGCCGCGGTGCATCATTGTAAATACACTCTTTATAAAGCCGGTGCAGTTGCCCGATACACCCTTCATGGGTTCCCGCCGCTTGCATCTCTTTAAACAATATTGCCAAATAAAGCGGCATAACAGGGATCGCACTACTTGACTGAGTCACAACCGCTTTTAATACAGACACGTTAGCGGCTACTTTGTTAGTAGCATTTAGTGCACTTGAGGCTCTATCCAGATCCTCTTTAGCCTTACCAATAGTGGCATGTCCGTAAATTGGCTTAGTCAATTTATCGCCAATATAGGTATACGCTACCGATTTACAGTCTTCACTCAACACACCCGCGGACGACAGCGCATCAATCCACATTTCCCAGTCTTCGCCACCCATCACTTTAACGGTATTGGCGATTTCTTCGTCGTTTGCAGGTTCAACTGAAATCTCACCCACTACTTGAGTATCGGTATTTAGATTCTTAGACGTATAGGCTTGACCAATAGGCTTAAGCGTTGATGAATAGACAGCGCCATCATTTGGGTCAGTTCGACGCGGTGAAGCCAAGCTGTAAACCACTAAATCGATTTTACCCAAATCAGCTTTAATCAGGTCAATCGCCTGTTGCTTAATCTCATTAGAGAATGCGTCACCATTTATACTTTTGGCGTACAAGCCATCAGCATGAGCTGCGTGTTCAAACGCAGCTGAGTTGTAGTAACCAGCCGATGCCGTCTTACGATCCGTAGGGGGTTTCTCGAAAAATATACCCAGAGTACTTGCTTGATAACCAAACGCGGCGGTAATTCTTGACGCTAAGCCATATCCGGTAGACGCACCTATTACCAAAACATTCTTTGGCTGACCTTGACCGGTCGGAAAAGCTTGTTCTTTGGTTGCTGCAATTTGCTCATTAACATGGGCGGCACAACCAACAGGATGAGCGTTAATACAGATAAATCCACGGATTTTAGGTTGAATAATCATAGTGTTCCTCGACTCTTATTCTTAATCTAGGCCTTAGTAATATTTAACATCTTAAGCTATGTGAATACTGAACGCTGGGGAGTTGGACTGTCCAAATGGCCCGTTAAGGCGATCTAACAAAAATGCCAGCACTTCAAAAAACGAAACTCTACAAAAGATCTTCGTTAATATTCTTAGCTACGTCTTGATTCAACTGGTACAAGTAACTTGAAAACAATGAGTTACCATTACGTTGCGCAACAAGTGATCGTGTCGCTTCTTTGATCTCATCGCTAACTTGCCGCAAATCACCAGGGCGTACCTTGGTTAAGCGAATCAAGTGGAAGTCTCCATTGTTGGATCTAAGCGTCTCAATTGCAGGCTCGTTTCCATTTAAACGCATTGCACTCACCTTCTGAACGATATCTGATGCCACCGGTAAGGCTGGGTCTATCAACGAAACTGTGTGCTGAATTGACGACAACTCAGTATCCGCTAACACTTGGTCCCAACTCTCTTGAGCTTTAGTTTGTAAGGTGTCAACTGCAGCTTGAGCCGCTAATTCTGCACCTTGATTAATCAAGGATGCTTTTATCTGTTCAGAAACTTCAGCAAGCTCTTTAGGCGCAGCGGGCTTGAAATCGATCTTGCGCAGAGCAACATAATACCCTTCGCTTACCTCAACTGGGTCTGAGTTTAAACCATCTTCCAATACGGTAACGTCGAACGCCGCGCTACGTACCACTGCATTCGCTGCAATGCCTTCACCGGCTTCACGCGTAAAAAAGTCTGTGCTAAGAACGGTTAAACCAAGTTCTTCAGCAACAGGCGTTAAGCTGTTTTCGGACTCAAACACCAAATTACGCAGTTCGAGCAACTGGCCAGAAAACAATGACAACGCTTCGGATTCGCGCAACTGTTCTTCGATCTCAAACCGTACTTCTGCAAACGCTTGAGGTTCTCCGCCTGAAATGTCAGTGACTTCAATAATGTGATAACCGAATTGAGTTTTTATAGGTTCGCTTATTTCACCAACGTCCAGGGCGAATGCGGACTGCTCAAATTCTTCGACCATTTGGCCGCGTTCTATCTTGCCCAAATCACCGCCAATCGCCCCAGAACCCGTGTCGTCTGAGAACTCTTTTGCTAACTCGGCAAAATCACCACCATTGCGTAACTGCTCTAATAGCAATTGCGCTTGCGCCATTTGCGCTTCTTCGCCTTTGTCACCGTTAGTGCTTAACAAAATGTGCCGTGCACTGCGGCTTTCAGGTGAAAAGAAATTATCTTTATTGTCTTCGTATTGCTGTTGCAGCTCGTCTTCGCTGATTTCGATGTTTTCGGCAATCACATTTGCGTCAAGCTCAACATATTCAACCGATACTCGATCCGGATTCATAAAAGAATTAAGGTTGGCTTGGTAATATTCTTCAACGTCTGAATCGCTAACCTCAACGCTCTCTCGATAATCCGCTTCGCTAATAGTCACCAGATCAAAAGTACGTCGCTCAGCTTGCAACTCAAGTAAGAGGCGAACTTCATTTGGCATTACCACCGCTGAAGATTGGTAACCCTGAGTTACTTTAGTCGTACGACTGTCATCACGAACTTGCTGCTCAAAGCGTTGCTTAGAATAAAGTCGACTTTGTACAAAATCGTCGTAGGCCGCCTGATTGAATTCGCCGGTTTCGGTTTGAAACAATTCTTCTTTGCGAATGAGCGCAGCTAATTCGGTATTACCAACGCGGTAATTGTTGTCGACGGCGATTTGTTCAATCAACGCGCGGTCTATCAGAGAATTCAGAACGCTGCGCTTAAAGAAATCAGAGTTGAAAAAATCAGATTCACCCAGCTCTGGATTACGCTGACGCTCGGCGTCTTGCGCTTGGCTTAGTCGCTGATCCAGCTCTTGCTTTGTAATCTTAATATCGCCTACCTCCAAAACAGTAGGAACCACTTGAGGATTGGCGTATTCGTTAACACCCCAAAATGCCATAGGAACGATAATGAGTGCAGCGATAAAGTAGGCGAAAGCGCCTGAAGAACGGTCACGAATTTCGGTTAGCATGAATGCATCCTGTTGATATAGAAAACAGCAGAGTAGAGTTTGCTCTTTAAATAAGCTTGCTCTAACAAATAACCCTCTGCTTCGATGGTTTAGATTACTTTACTTAGGCTAGGTCTTGTTCGCAAAGATCATTATTCAGCGAGCCTATTAGACCTAAACAACATGCCGCTTTGAGCAAAGGTCGCCCTTAACCAGTCAACATGTTTGAATTAATCGCGGATTATAGTCTAGGCTGGGGTTGCAACAAAGCAAGATCACACATTCTAGGCGATGATTCTGCACTGTATCACCACTTATCCATGCTCAAAGCGCCAAACGCATCCCTATTCCTTATTAAGCTCCTCAACATCACGCGCAAGAACCTTTTGTAAATCCTCAATTTGCTGCCTCACAGCGATCCCGTAACTCTTATCGTCCCCCCATAGGGCAGCAAGATCGATGAGTGATTCTTCATCGTATTTTTCGAATAATGAGGCTACTGTTTGAGCGCGTTCTGGCGTTTCACCCAACAGCTCTAATGCATTTCGACCCAGCCTGAGTGCAGAATCAAAGGTCTCACGTCGATATCCATCTACCTTAGCACTTATAATGTCGTAAGCATGACGCCGGTCAACAGCTCGAGCGAGAATCTTTAAATTTGGAAAGTGTTGCTGAGCAACTCTAATAATTTCGTTTGCCTTATCAGCTTCATCAACACCAACAACCAATAATTTGGCTTTGTGCGCACCAGCCGCCTCCAATAGATCGTGGCGTGAAGCATCTCCGTAGAAAACCGTATTACCAAAACGTCTGACGAGATCAACTTGGCTAGGGCTGTGATCAAGAATAGTTAAATCATATCCATTGCTAATGAGCATACGACCGATTATCTGTCCGAAACGCCCGTACCCAGCAACAATGACATCCAGTGTTGGTGTGACCTCATCGTCTTCCTGAGGCCTAGCGCGTTGTCCAGCACGACTAAACCAAGCCTCATAGAGCACAAAAAACAGGGGCGCCAGCAGCATTGATATAGCGACAACAATCGTAAGCATGCTTGCCGTTTCGGTATCAAATACGGAGTATTGAAGCCCAGCGCTGCTCAGTACAAATGCAAACTCTCCGCCTTGCGCTAAGGCAACCATAAAGAGCAGTGATTGGCGCGTTTCCATCTTGAATATGTAGGCAAGACCAAACAATACTGCGCCTTTAATTAAAAACAGCGCCGCGACAAGTTGTACAACAGTGCCTACATGCTCCCAAAGAAACACAAAATCGATATTGGCACCAACCGTTATAAAGAACAGTCCTAACAATAATCCTTTGAACGGTTCAATATTAGCTTCGATCTCGTGCCTGAACTCGCTTTCGGCCAAAACTACACCAGCGAGGAATGTGCCCAAAGCCGCAGATAATCCGATTGATGTCATTGCGACTGCAATGGCAATTACAATCAGCAATGCAAACGCGATAAACAGCTCTCTTAAACGCGTTTCTGCCACAATGCGGAACATAGGGCTTGCCAGATATCGGCCCATCAAGATGATCGATACAATAGCCCCCAATGTTACGCACACTTGTTGCCAAACAGGCAGGCTTTCGATTAGGTTGACGGTATGGTCACCACCACCGATGTGAGCCGGAAAGGTGGCAAGCAAAGGCAAAAATGCCAAAATTGGAATTACCGCGATATCCTGAAAAAGCAAAACAGAAAAAGCATTAGTTCCAGCTTGCGTGTTCATTTGCCCACGCTCATTTAAAGACTGCAACACGATAGCCGTTGATGACAAAGCAACCGTCAAACCGAGCGCTAGTGACACTTGCCACACCAAAGGCGTCGTCCATAGTAAAAGAGCTGTGAAAGCCCCAGCGCTGAGCACAACCTGCAATCCGCCTAAGCCGACTATTTGCTTACGCATGCTCCACAAACGGCTTGGCTGTAGCTCCAAGCCCACTAGAAACAACATAATGACAACGCCAAATTCGGCAAAGTGCATAACTTCGGTTTGGTCCCCAACCAAAGCCAGAGCACTAGGTCCGATAATAATGCCCGCGATCAAGTAACCCAGTACTGACCCGAGCCCAAACCGCTTAGCGATCGGCACAGCAATTACCGCTGCCAATAAATAGATGAGGGCACTGACTAACATTATGCAGACTCCTTAACGCGTTACGTTTAGGTTGATTTTGTGACGGTTTTAGATGTGGCTAAGGTGATATTTTGAACTGCGGTTGCAGAAGCAACTGTACGATAGAAATGACACAACAGATTAAAGATGTCGCTTGATCTACCCGAGCACATGCTTAACACTCCTTAATGTTCTCTAAAGTACGACGACGTTAAGTCTACAGTGCCTAGTCAACAATATACATAAGGCTTATAGCTGGTGTTTGTGAATCGAACAGACACACTGCTTACAATTCAATGATCATCCAACTCAATGGACTACAACGCAGACTCCAAGACCGCCAAACAATGAACATAAAAGACCAAGTAATTCGCTACTCAGCATTTATATCCTTAACCATTGCCATTGCAGTCATGGCTCTTCCGGTTTCCGCACAAGATAATGCGGATAACCCGAGCCCTTTTGCGATTCCGCACACTAAGTACACTCTAGACAATGGCCTAACACTGGTCGTGCACGAGGATAACAAGGCGCCGATCGTGGCGGTAAATGTTTGGTATCACGTTGGCTCGAAAGACGAACAGGAAGGACGCACCGGCTTAGCTCACCTTTTCGAGCACTTAATGTTTAACGGTTCTGAAAATTATGATGACGATTGGTTCGCAGCCTTTGATAAGGTCGGCGCAACCGGTCTTAATGGTACAACCAGCCAAGACCGAACAAATTATTTTCAAGTTGTTCCTAAAAATGCATTGGAAATGACGTTGTGGATGGAGTCTGATCGCATGGGTCATTTACTCGGCGCAATCGACCAAGACAAACTTGACGAACAGCGTGACGTTGTTAAAAACGAAAAACGTCAAGGGGAGAATCAGCCCTACGGAACCGTAGGGCCATTATTATTTGAAAATCTTTTTCCAAAAGGTCACCCCTATTCTTGGACGCCAATAGGCTCGATGGAAGACTTGGACGCCGCTTCACTCGATGATGTTAAAAACTGGTTTAAAACGCACTATGGTGCTGCCAACGCAACCGTTGTTGTCGCTGGCGATGTAAAAGCGCAGGAAACACTTGAACTTGTAAAGAAATACTTTGGTGATATTGAGCCGGGGCCCGCATTACGAAAACACAATCGCTGGATTGCCAAGCGAACTGAAAAACGTGCTCACACTATGTATGATCGTGTGCCGCAAGCAAGAGTCTACAAAATTTGGAATGTGCCAGAAATGGGTTCGGAAACAGCCGACTATTTAGACCTTGCCTCAATGGTTCTGTCGTCGGATAAGCGTTCACGTCTTTACAACCGTTTGGTCTATAAAGAGCGTAAGGCCTCCGATATTTCAGCATTTTCGTTCAATTCTGAGATAGCCGGATTATTCGGGATTGTAGCAACAGCAATCGATCCAGCTGATGTCGAATACATCGAACAGGCCATTGATGAAGAACTGACAGCATTCTTGCAAGAAGGACCTACCAAGAGCGAACTCAAGCGCGTTAAAAACGGATTGCAGGCTGAGTTTATCCGCGGTCTAGAATCAGTGGGTGGCTTTGGTGGAAAATCTAACATTTTAGCCTCAAATCAAGTTTACTTTGACGACCCTAACGCTCACGTAGCCAGCTTTGAGAGAAGCTTAGAGGCCGACGCTGAAACGATTCGTCGGACTGCAAAAGAATGGTTGAGCAGCGGTGAGTTTTCGCTGCGTATCTTGCCGTTTAAAGAGTTCACAACGACAAACAGCACTGTGGATCGCAGTACTGGCGTACCCACGCCCGGCCCTGCTCCAGAAGTGAGCTTTGATCGCCTGGAACGAGCTGAGCTAGACAATGGTCTTAAGATAATTCTAGCGACGCGCGATGCTGTCCCTACGGTAAACATGAATCTAATGTTCCATGCAGGATATGCCAGTGACTTTCTGCAAAAACCTGGAGTAGCCAGCCTAACCATGTCGATGCTCGACGAAGGCACGACAAGTATGGACACACTTGAAATTAGCACCGGATTGGCTGAACTAGCCACGGACATTTCCAGCCGAGCAGGAATTAATGTGTCGCGTGTGCAAATGAATACGCTTAAGACAAACCTAGTCGCTTCGATGAAGATTTATTCAGACATTATTCTTAACCCAACATTCCCAGAGGATGAGCTTGAGCGCATGAGAGAGCAAACTTTGGTAGGCATAGCACGAGAAAAATCATCTCCCTTCGGCGTCGGCTATAGAGTACTTCCGAAGCTTATTTACGGAGAAGATCATGCCTATTCAAATCCATTCTCAGGCTCTGGCAATGAAGCGAGTGTTAAAAGCATAACGGTTGAAGACTTACGCGAATATCATCAAAGATGGTTTAAAGCTGGTAATGGCACCCTAATTGTAAGCGGCGACATAACGATGGAAGAGCTTAAGCCACTAGCAACTAAATATTTTGCGAAACTTCCAACTGGAGATGTAGAGCAACTAGAAATCGCCGATACAACATCTCGCGACGAGCCAACAATTTATTTAATCAATCGCAAAGATTCACAACAATCAGCCATTATCGCAACAACCATGATGCCAGCATATGGTGGCTCAGATGAACTTGGGCTACAAACGCTTAATGAGGTATTTGGCGGGAGCTTTAATGCTCGCCTGAACATGAACTTACGCGAAGACAAAGGATGGGCATACGGAGCCAACAGCTCGATACCCGGTATTAAGGGCCAACGACCTTTTCTAGTGACCACCCAGGTGCAGTCGGACAAAACAGCTGACGCGCTACTTGAAATCAACAAGGAGTTTTCAGACATTGTTGGTGTTCGACCCATTGCGGAGCAAGAGTTTGCGCGCGCATTGGATAAAGACACATTAACGTTACCGGGTCGTTGGGAGACTGCTGGAGCCGTATCGGCTGACATCGCTCAAATGGTTAACTTTGATTTGGATGAAAGCTATTGGGAAACTTATGTAAAACAGATTCGCGAGCAAAAGTTGAGTGATGTGCAAAACCTAGCCAATTCTCATATCGACAAACAAAAAATGATGTGGTTAGTAGTGGGCGATCTAGATCAAATAGAAGCGCCGATTCGAGCTACAGGAATAGGATCTGTCGTGGTGGTTGACGACTCAGGCAACGTCGTTGAGACCGCGGATAACCTTAACAAAGACAAAGAAAGTAAAAAGGGAAGCGAGGACTAGAGCATTTAGTACTCCGGTTCGGCCTTTATCCAAAATTGCGATAAAGGTCGTGCCTAACACTTATGAAGTTTGGCATGTCTGAGCGATACCACACCGGCATCCGAGCATACTTAACTGTCTGGCAGAGGAATCCGTTCTTCATCATCACCGATCACAGGGTCGAAACGCCCTTCTTGCCAATCTACTTTAGCTTGCTCTAGACGTTTTTCGTCGAACGCTACAAAGTTCCAATACAAATGAGGCGTTTCGTTCCAAGCTTCTCCTCCCAGCATAATGAGTCTCGAATATTCAAGTGCCTCGATTTGAACATCAGGGTCTATCAGCGCAGTCTCGCCTTTTTCAATTCGTGCCTGTTCTTCACCATTGGTGAGCATTAGCGCCCCGTCAGCCAGATAAGCCAGACATTCATGTTGTGGGTTAGGACGGTTAATTTCAGCGCCAACTTGCGCTGTTACATCGACTAGAAACATAGGCGAAAACGTTTCTATGTCGGCTTTCATCCCGTAGGCCTCACCTATCACAATACGCGCCGAAACCCCTTCATAAATCCAGTGCGGCAAGTCGAATCGACTAAGGTGCGTGAACGAAGGGGCTGTTTCAGAAAATTCTTTAGGAAGCGCAACCCAACATTGAACGCCATCGAGGCGATGAGGTTGAGAGTGATGTTCAAGAGTTTCTCGCTCTGAATGCGTAATCCCTTTTCCGGCAACCATCCAGTTTACGTCACCGGGCGTAACCTCTAAGCAATTACCCAAACTGTCACGATGCAGAATCTTACCCTCGATCAGGTAAGTGAGCGTAGCTAGCCCGATATGCGGATGGGGGCGTACATTGACGCCCTGCCCAGCCGAAAACTCAGCCGGCCCCATATGATCAAAGAACACAAACGGACCAACCATGCGCTTCTGAGAGTTGGGTAGCACACGAGCAACACTAAACTCCCCAATATCCTTGATAGCAGGTTTAAGCGGTGTATACATCAAACATCTCCTCAATGGTGTCTTGTCAATATAACCTTATCTTAAATCCAAAGAGTGAAAAATACATTATGAGCGAAGCTAATCGACGAAAGCAGAAAGACACCCACCCGAAACCCAACACTAGACAGTTGAGTAGATGAACAAAAAAGTAAAAATAAGATGTCAGAAGGAAGAAAAACGAAACCGCATCTGTTCTCAACCATGAGAACAATCTAAGGCGCATCTGAACGCGACCAGGCAGACAAGCAACCTCTTGTCTTTGCGCAGTAAAAAAAAGACGACCCAAAGGTCGTCTTTCTAAGAATGGCGGAGCGGACGGGACTCGAACCCGCGACCCCCGGCGTGACAGGCCGGTATTCTAACCAACTGAACTACCGCTCCAATTCTTTCACAACGCAGTTTTTAATAACTGCTGCTGATTCTGGTGGGTGCTAGAGGACTTGAACCTCTGACCCTCGCCTTGTAAGGGCGATGCTCTACCAACTGAGCTAAGCACCCAAATCTTATATTTGAAACGCCTTTACATACAAGACGTTTCAAGTGGAGGATCTTTTCTATGAGCTTAAAAATAAGCGCCTTAAAAAAACAATTGACCCTCCAGAGCGGGCGCTAGTTTAATGCATCTTTTAAGCCTTTACCAGCTTTAAATTTAGCTAAATTTGACGCCTTAATTTTGATCGTTTCACCAGTACGTGGGTTGCGACCATCACGAGCTTCACGACGACCTACAGAGAATGTACCGAAGCCTACGAATGTAACGCTATCACCGCTTTTAAGAGCACCTGTGATGCCGTCAATTACTGCTTCTACTGCGTCAGCAGCTGAAGATTTTGAGATGTCTGCTTTGCCAGCAACTAATTCAACTAATTCAGATTTATTCACAATGATTTCCTCAATTTATATTTATTGTCATGCATCGACAGCGATCTAACGATCAACTACGACTCCATTTTGGTGTTTAACACGCCGACTTATTTCATATTCAGTTTCAATTCAAGTTTTAACTTAAAACCCTAATTCTAAGAAATAGACTTTATCAAGAATCCGCGTCCACTTTTGTGCATGAACCGAGACGAACTTCTGGTATACCAACGAGCTTCTGATCCATAAAAAAACAATTCAGAAAAATGCGAATAAAAGCTTATAACTAATAAGTATTAAGTGAAATTTGATCTAAGAACTAACGGCCAACTCAAAGGATGACCAACGTTGCAAATCGGATGTCTTGGCTGGGACAGATGCTTCGCCTTGTGCAAAACATCATTCTTTAACCGTGCACGAATCATGCGGCCTTTAGTTTTAAAATACAATATGAACTTCGAATTATTTTTGTGCAAAACGCAGTGTTTATGCGGCTTTCGGAGCATTTTTAGACCCGCTTAACCTGTCATTCTTACCGTCCATTTTTGACGGCTTACCTTAGCTAAGTTCTCAACGTCATTGATTTATATACGACTATTCAGAATTCTCCGCGACTATGTCATGTCTATTAAATTCAATTTAAGTAAACGCTTAATGTTTTGGCGCTACGTTAATACTTGCTGAACTATCGGCCTGAATTGCTTCAGATTCGGGCGACACTTTGTCTACCAAGGTGTATGGAGAGCGGGTTAGTGCTATTTCTAGCACATCATCAATCCATTTAACGGGCCGAATATCCAAATCTCCTTTAACTTCAGCAGAAATTTCAACCAAATCTTTTTCGTTCTCAGCAGGGATAATCACCGTTTTAATGCCACCTCGATGAGCTGCTAACAACTTTTCCTTGAGCCCGCCAATCGCCAAAACCTCGCCTCTTAACGTGATCTCTCCCGTCATTGCAACTGATGCCTTAACGGGTATGTTCGTGGCTGCAGAGACCAATGCAGTCGTCATTCCAACCCCGGCACTTGGTCCGTCTTTTGGAGTAGCTCCTTCAGGTACATGAACGTGAAAATCATTGCTCGAGAAAAAGTCTTTATCAACACCCATAGAAGCCGCTCGAGAACGAACGACCGTGATAGCAGCCTGGATTGACTCTTGCATTACGTCGCCGAGTTTACCCGTGCTTAATTGCTTCCCTTTACCGGGCACAATCATTGTTTCAATTGACAGCAATTCACCGCCTACAGACGTCCATGCCAAGCCCGTAACTTGGCCAACTCGGTCTTGTTTATCGGCTAAACCAAACGAGAACTTACGAACACCCAAAAAGTCGTTCAGATTGTCCTCAGAAACAGTTACCGTCTTAGAGCTTTTATCAGTCAGCAATTGCTTAGTGACTTTACGACAAATCTTTGAGATTTCTCGTTCTAATCCTCGAACACCCGCTTCGCGCGTGTAATAGCGAATGATGTCTAGAATAGCGCTGTCTTCTATCGCTATTTCAGATTCTTTTAAACCGTTGTTTTTAGTTTGCTTAGCCACTAAATAGCGTTTAGCAATATTCAGCTTCTCGTCTTCGGTATAACCTTCTAAGCGAATTACTTCCATACGGTCCAGCAACGGTCCGGGAATATCCAGACTATTAGCTGTCGCGACAAACATCACTTCAGATAAATCGTAATCAACTTCTAAGTAATGGTCTGCGAACGTGTGATTTTGTTCAGGATCCAATACTTCCAGCATTGCTGATGCAGGATCACCCCTGAAGTCCGCCGCCATCTTGTCTATTTCGTCCAATAAGAAAAACGGATTTTTGGTCTTCACTTTAGACATATTCTGAATGATCTTGCCTGGCATTGAACCAATATACGTGCGTCGATGGCCGCGAATTTCCGCTTCATCACGAACGCCACCCAAAGACATTCTTACAAACTTCCTGTTAGTCGCTTTAGCAATCGAGCGCCCCAAAGATGTTTTACCAACACCCGGAGGTCCCACTAAACAAAGAATAGGACCCTTCATTTTCTTCAAGCGTTGTTGTACCGCCAAATATTCAAGAATTCGTTCCTTGACCTTCTCTAAACCAAAGTGGTCTTCGTCGAGAATCGTCTGCGCTCCGTCGAGATCGCTTCTTACGCGACTTCGTTTTTTCCAAGGCACTTGCACTACGGTATCTATGTAGTTACGTACAACAGCCGCCTCTGCAGACATAGGCGACATCATTTTCAACTTCTTAAGCTCTGACTCAACCTTTTCTTTCGCCTCACTCGGCATTCCAGCTTCATCGACTTTAGCCTGAAGCTCATCTAATTCATTTTGTCCATCTTCAGATTCGCCCAATTCGTTTTGAATGGCCTTCATCTGCTCATTCAAATAATACTCACGCTGGCTCTTCTCCATTTGCTTTTTAACGCGCCCGCGAATTTTTTTCTCAACACGGTGCATGTCTAGCTCACTTTCCATGAAGGCCAAAAGATGGTCGAGACGTTCCTCTAGGGAATCGGCTTCAAGCAAGTATTGCTTATCTTCTAATGCGAGTTCTAGAAACCCAGAAATCATATCCATCAAACGCTCGACATCTTTAACGCCACGGAGCTGATTAAGAGATTCTGGCGCAACTCGAGCATTAACCTTGCTGTAACTTTCAAATTCTTCAAGAAGCGTTTTTACCGAAACTGTTGTTTCGGACTCTTCCAGCAGAGTGGTTTTAAGTGGTTGTACCTGGGCAACAAAATGATCTTCTTCGACGATTGATTCGATCGTGACGCGTTGCTTACCTTCGACCAACACTTTAACCGTGCCGTCGGGTAACTTTAAAAGCTGCAAAATATTGGCTAACACACCGACGTCGTAAACGTCTTTAACACTTGGGTCTTCGTTGCTCGCTTCGAACTGTGCGACTAACGCAATCACTCGACCATTAGACATAGCGTCTTCAAGCGCTGCAATTGACTTCGCGCGCCCTACAAACAGCGGCAACACCATATGCGGAAACACAACAACATCGCGCAAAGGCAGCAATGGAAAAGGTTGTGAATAATCAAGGTTGGCAAAATCTACCGAATCTTGAGTGGGTGCTTTATCGTCTACTGTGTCTTTGATATCGGTCATATTGATAATTGGGTAGTGTTAACGAGTGATCATAGACGATTAAAACAGCGCCTATCCGCCTCGTATTAGGATAACTCTATAAGTGTAAGGTAACGTCAGATAGCTCGAATTCAAGCTCCCAATGCCTAAATATATTCCCCCTAATTGGAATTCATCAGGAAGTCGAATGAAGCCAGTGAGACGACTTCATAGGCAATTGAGACGTAAGCTCTTGTGAGCACATAGACTGTAAGGATAGCCGAACTCGGGCCTTTCTTTGCATACCAAATGACACTCAATACAGCGTTCGCAACGCTGGTGTCCAGGTATAGTTGATGCAGGTATGCAACCAAACGAAACTTATGAAAAATAGCGGCTTATGCGCTTTTTTCGGCTTCTTCGTAGATATACAACGGGCGGGCGCCTTCGTTAATGGTGCTCGCATCAACTGATACACCTTTAACGGCTTCTTTGGACGGCAACTCATACATAGTATCTAACAAGGCATTCTCCAGGATTGAACGCAATCCTCGGGCACCCGTCTTACGCGCCATAGCTTTCTTAGCGACTGCGCGCAGTGCGTCTTCCCGAATCTCTAGGTCAACGTCATCCAACTTAAGTAAACGCTGATACTGTTTTACCAGAGCGTTCTTTGGTTGAGTCAGAATTGTCATTAGCGCTTCTTCGTCTAATTCTTCAAGAGTGGCGATAATTGGTAAACGGCCAATAAACTCAGGGATTAGCCCATACTTAACTAGATCCTCAGGCTCAAGAGAAGCCAAAAATTTAGACACGAACGGGTTATCAACTTTACTGTGGATTTCGGCACCAAAACCGATACCGCTCTTTTCTGAACGATCTCGTATAATCTGATCTAAACCAGAAAATGCACCACCACAGATAAACAAGATATTGCGGGTATCAACCTGTAGAAACTCCTGTTGAGGATGTTTTCGACCACCTTGTGGTGGTACCGACGCAGTAGTACCTTCAATGAGCTTCAGCAATGCTTGCTGAACGCCTTCTCCGGAAACATCTCGAGTAATTGAAGGGTTATCGGCCTTGCGTGAAATTTTATCAATCTCATCAATATAAACGATGCCGATTTGAGCTTTTTCAACATCGTAATCACATTTTTGCAGCAATTTTTGAATAATGTTTTCAACATCTTCACCGACATAACCGGCCTCGGTCAGAGTAGTTGCATCAGCAATAGTGAAGGGTACATCCAGTTGCTTCGCGAGCGTTTCGGCTAATAAAGTCTTACCAGAGCCGGTTGGACCGATAAGCAGGATATTACTCTTAGAGACGTCAACATCGTCTTCAAGCTCTGAGCTTTGTATACGTTTGTAATGGTTGTAAACAGCAACAGAAAGTACTTTCTTGGCTTCTTCTTGCGAGATCACATAATCATTAAGGCCTTTATGGATTTCTGCTGGCGTAGGGAAGCGGTCGCTTTCTTCACTAGAAGCCATTTCCTCAATAGCTTCTTCACGAATAATGTCTTCGCAGAGATCTACGCATTCGTCGCAAATAAAGACAGAAGGCCCTGCTATGAGTTTTCTCACCTCATGCTGGCTTTTTCCACAGAATGAACAGTAGAGTAACTTGTTGTCTTCTTTATCCTTATTCTCATCGCTCATAAATGCCTCTCTTTCAACGCTCTCTCAAAGAGCTTACTTCGTATCGCTTGTTTTATGTTTTTATAAAAAATCGCGCTCAACTAATGAAACGCCTGATGTTTAAATGCTTTGCACAACGATCAGAGCACAAATTGTACCCTAAAGTAGAACCCTAATCGAAGCAAACCTGTGATTCTAGTAGAGCTTTTTAAGGAACCAAAAAGCTCAATCCCTATTGCGTGCTCAACGACGCTTTAACATCTTCAATTCCGCCGAGGTTAACCACATCCGTATAGCCAATGCTCATCAGACTTTGCCTGGCCTTCTCAGCCCTCCCACCAACGGCACAATAAACATAGATTTTTTGCTCTTTTGACTGAGCATGTTGTCCAATTTCTGTCGCAATATCGGGATAATGAATATGTGTGTGGCCTTCTACCCCATCTACCTGGTTCTCTACCCAGGAGCGCACGTCCACATAGAGCGCCGGGGCTTCTATCGACTCACTAGACTTAGATGGTGTCTGCTGCGCCTCAGGCAATTGTGTGGCCTGAGTAAGCCTTTGGCTCGTAGAAACAGAACTCGAGCCTGCTAAAACTGTCTGCGCAGACCCAACAACAATCAAAACGAGCAACAAACTTAAGTTCATAGTCTTAAACAACCTGAATTAGGAAGCACGCTGCTCGATTACATCATCAATCAAACCGTATTTTTTAGCTTCTTCGGCCGACATAAAATTATCTCGTTCTGTGTCGTCTTGAACTTTCTCTAATTTTTGACCTGTGTGCTTAGCCATAATCGTATTTAATTCTTCACGAACTCGTAATATCTCGCGAGCATGAATATCAATATCGGTAGCTTGGCCTTGAAAACCGCCTAAGGGCTGATGAATCATTATTCTTGCATGCGGCAGCGCATACCGGCTACCTGTAGCACCAGCGGTGAGCAACAAAGCACCCATACTCGCGGCTTGGCCGATACACACTGTGCTGACCTTGGGCTTAATAAATTGCATGGTGTCATAAATAGCCATGCCAGCAGTCACTGAACCGCCTGGGCTATTGATATAGAGGCTAATATCTTTGTCAGGATTCTCAGACTCAAGAAACAACAACTGCGCCACAATTAAATTGGCCATATAGTCTTCGACTTGACCAACCAAGAAGATGACTCGTTCCTTTAAAAGTCGAGAATAAATATCATAGGCTCTTTCGCCTCGGCCAGAGTTCTCAACAACCATAGGCACGAGTCCGCCTGCGGCTTCTGGTGATACAAATCCTTTCGCTTCTAGTTCGCTAAATTGTTGCTTCATAGTTATATAGGGTGGTCTATTGTTGATTTCATGGGACAACTATCAAATTAACGTTTATTCCAGAATCGCTGAAACATTCGGTCAAATTATTAGTCAGATAGTCAGTCAAATATTAGTTCAATTGCAACTCGCCTCGCAATCGGTTTTCAAAGCCTATCACAGTCGATCAAAGAGCATGAATACTCAATGATCGGAATATGCGGACAAACGAGCCAATGACAAGGGCATCTACAGTTTTTGCTGCAGAATCAAACGTTGAGACAGCCACTTTCTAGCCTGATAACAGATCGGCACGATGGTAATATCTCACTCCGCCGCAGCTTTAACAAAAAACGCCAGGCAGATAAACTGCTTGGCGTTCTTTTATTGAGTCGCTGTAGCTATGTAAGTCACGGTAGCAGCTAAGTCCGTGGCTGTCCCGGTATAGCACGACGATTGTTACTGCATATTCAGTATGTCAGCGGCCTTGATCTTTTCGTCACTTGTTTTCGCTTTCGAAAGCAACAAATCGACAACCTGCTCCTCTAACACTAGAGACTCAACTTGCGCTAAAGCTTCCTGATTATTCTTGTAGTAGTTGATGAAACCATCTGAATCTTCGTAAGAAGAAGCCATTTTTTGCAACTTCGCATCAACTAATGCAACATCAGGCTTAAGATCATTGGCGCGTACAACTTCCATCATCAGCAAACCTAGCGAAACGCGCTTTTCTGCTTGAGGACGCAATGTTTCAAATTCAGGGTCAGGCATATTCTCCAACATTTTAGGATCTATGCCTTGTTGAATAATCTGATTTTTTTGTTCTTGAACCATTCTAGACGCTTCAGACTGGACCATTTTAAGTGGTAATTCTACTTCGTTTTGCTCCAATAAAGCGTCGAAAGCGCGCTGGCGAATCATTGTACTCAGCTGGCTCTCTAGGTTGGTCTCAAGATTAGACTGGACCTCAGCGCGTAAATCTTCAACTTTACCGCCTTCGATTCCAAAGGACTTAACAAAATCTTCGTTGACTTCAGGCAACTCTGACTCTGCAATAGACTTGACGGTAATCTTGAATACCGCAGTTTTGCCACCAAGGTCTTCGTTGTAGTCGTCTGGGAATGTAACGTTGATATCGCCTTCATCACCCGCTTTCATGCCCTTAACACCATCTTCGAAATCAGCAAGCATCTGCCCTTCGCCGATAACAAAAGCATGATCCTGAGCTTTACCGCCGTCAAACTCCTCGCCATCAATAGAACCAACAAAATCAATAGTGGCTCGGTCACCCTTCTTTGACTTACGTTTAATGTCTTTCCAAGTGAGCTGTTGCTTACGCATATTTTCGATCACGCGATCTACGTCTGCATCTTGAACTTCGCTGACAGGCTTTTTGACCTTAATGCCGTCTAAATCCAATTTCCCGAACTCAGGATAAACATCAAACGTTGCTGTAAACGTAAAATCCTGCCCTTTTTCCAAAGCATTAGGGATAACGTCTGGCTGTACAGCCGGCACGACATCTGCTTCGATTAGAGCCTTTTGCAAACTACCTTCGATTAATTCTGGCAGCACGTCATTAATAGCGGTACCACGATATTGTTGTTCGACAATTTTCATAGGCACTTTTCCAGGGCGAAAACCCTGAATTTTAACGCGCTTTGACAGTTGCTTTAGGCGGCCTTGAATGGCCGATTCTACTTGATCAGCAGGCACTGCAACCGAAATTTTACGGCCGATGCTGCTTACTTTTTCTACAGGTGTTGACATCTTTTTAAACTTTTGGATTAAGAGTTTGGGTATTCCCTTCAACCTTAATTCTTGGTTGGAGGGGGGCTTATAGACTGCTTAAAGTGCTTAACTACCTATTCTATTCACGAAATGACGCCGTGTACCAGAGCGTTAGAACAAAGCTCTAACGACGACTTAATACATTAAGAGGAAATCTCTAAAGGTGTATTTTTCGGAGCGCGATTCTATCACCGCCCAACCTTAGTTAAAAGGACTTAGAGCGCAAACATTTAGGGTTTAAACAACGAAGTCCTCGTCGCTCACTGAAAAACGCTAAGCTAAGACGAAAAGAATACACAAAAAACCGCATAACCTATTGTTTTATAGGCCGTTTATGTGGATTTAACGTTTGAGTCGAAAGACAATTACGAATGCGCTGATTTCGTCGCACTCGAATGAATAAAGAACGAACTCCGAAATGAATGCTCTTTTATTTTTACTGTGCACCAAAAAAATGGTGCGAGAGGAGAGACTCGAACTCTCACGCCGCAAGACACTGGAACCTAAATCCAGCGCGTCTACCAATTCCGCCACTCTCGCACTGCCTTGTACGACTTTGCATCGTTCAAGTAATTCTTTGTTGGTGAAGGTTTTCTAGCTGAAAACCATCTTGAAAACTGGGGTGACTGATGGGGCTCGAACCCACGACCACCGGAATCACAATCCGGGGCTCTACCAACTGAGCTACAATCACCACATTGTCGTTTCCGCTCTAATGCCCATATCATACCCAATTTCTAATTAGGTTAGCACCTTGATGCCTAAATATTTAGCACTAAAACACCATCATTCAACGTCGCAAATCGATAAACCAGAGCCATTTTTAATCCCAACTTTAAGCCTATTCATCGAGCGTAAAGTATGGCGCGCCCGACAGGACTTGAACCTGTAACCTACGGCTTAGAAGGCCGTTGCTCTATCCAGTTGAGCTACGGGCGCTCAACTCTTATCGACTGCGAATTGGTCGGGGTGGAGGGATTCGAACCCCCGACCCTCTGGTCCCAAACCAGATGCGCTACCAGGCTGCGCTACACCCCGACTGACGGATCACATCCACTATCTTTTTCAATATTCACTTGTATCTGTAAACAGTACAAAGCAGTCTTGAAGAAGCAACTCATAGCGTGACCCAAATTCGCTGAGGCGCGACTATACTCACAGACCACATTTGCGTCAACGAATTTAACTAAAAAAACAACTATTCGTCTCTCAAACCGTTTCATTGCCTCCAACTCTTGAAGTTTGGGCATTGCGCCCCTATTACTCGTCCATCTACAACGATTCAACACGGATCATTTTTAACTTCACGACTATTAATAAACCAATTATGAGCAAACAAGAGACACACGTTTTTCAAACCGAGATCAGCCAGCTACTCGACCTAATGATTAACTCGCTGTATAGCCAAAAAGAGATTTTTCTACGCGAACTCATATCGAATGCCTCAGACGCGATCGACAAACGTCGATTCGAAGCACTAACTGATGCCAGTCTTTTGGTGGATGGCGAAGAGCTCGCCGTAAAGATCGATATAGATGCAGACGCGAAAACCTTGACCATTAGCGACAATGGTATTGGTATGAGCCATGATGAAGTTATTGAAAACATCGGCACCATCGCCCGTTCTGGCACTAAAGGCTTTATGCAGGCAATGCAACAAGCTAAAGGCAAAGACGCCGATTCTGACGTAAACCTAATTGGCCAGTTTGGCGTAGGCTTTTACTCCGTTTTTATGGTTGCCGACAAAGTTGTGTTAGAAACTCGAAAGGCAGGCAGCGATGAGTGCGTAAGTTGGGAGTCTGCCGGCAAAGGCGAATTCAGCATTGGTGAAGCGGGCGATCTTGAAGTAGGCACGCGAATAACTCTGCATCTTCGCGACGAAGAAGAGGAATACCTGCAAGACCAACGTCTGCGCCACATCATTAACACCTACTCTGAACATATTTCTCTGCCAATTAAAATGCTGGGTGCCCCAGTTCTTAACGAAGAAGGCGAGCCAGACGAAAACGCTCCGCGTGAATACGAGGCGGTCAATACAGGTACAGCTCTCTGGGCACGTCCTAAAAATGAGATTAGCGAAGAAGAGTACCAAAGCTTTTATCAAGGCTTAAGCTATGACATGGAGCCGCCTCTATCAACTTTGCACCACAAGGTTGAGGGCAACATTGAATACACGTCACTGTTGTTCATCCCTAAGAAAGCGCCTTTTGATTTGTGGAACAGAGAAAATCGTAAGGGCCTAAAGCTCTACGTGCGCCGTGTATTCATTATGGATGACGCCGAAAACCTGATGCCTAATTACCTTAGGTTCGTAAAGGGGGTTATCGATGCAGCTGATTTACCGCTTAACGTTTCGCGCGAAATTTTACAAAGCGATCGTGATATTCAAAAAATCAAAACCCGCGCCGTTAAACGCGTGCTTGATGAATTAACTCGCGTCGCTAAAGACGATTCAGAGGCTTATCAGTCGTTTTGGAACGAGTTCGGTCAAGTAATGAAAGAAGGCATGGTTGAGGATTTTGCCAACAAGGACACATTATTAGGCCTACTTAGATTTGCGAGCACACACAGCAACGAGGAGTCCCAAACGGTTTCTCTGAGTGACTATGTTGCACGCATGAAGGATGGCCAAGAAACGATTTACTACATTACTGCCGAAACTCATCGAGCGGCTCTTGGGTCTCCGCATTTGGAGATGTTTACCAAAAAAGGCTTAGAAGTGTTGTTACTAAGTGATCCTGTAGACGAATGGCTGGTCAACAGCTTGCCTGATTTTGATGGAAAGAAGCTTCAGTCTGTCAGCAAAGGCGACCTAGATCTTTCTGAAGACGAGTTACAGCAGCAAGAAGAGCAAAAAGAATCAATGAGCAGCATCACAGACAAGCTTGCTGAGGCGCTCGCTGATTCTGTAAAAGAGGTTCGTTTAACATCCCGCTTAACTGAGTCCCCTGCATGCTTGGTGGCTGACGAGAACGATCCGGGCGCTAACCTAGAACGTATTATGAAAGCTATGGGCCAAGATGCACCAAGCTCTAAGCCGATTCTAGAAATAAACCCTGAGCATCCGCTCATCAAGGGACTTAAGGCAGACGACGAGTCTCTGGCCGATTGGGCGCAAGTGTTGTTCGATCAAGCGGCTTTAAGCGAAGGCGCACAACTAAAAGACCCTGCGGACTATGTGAAACGAATAAACCGTTTATTGCTCGCTAGCTAACAACTGCTGATTTTTAGCGTTATTTAAAAAGCCCGTTTAGATTTTTGTCTAAACGGGCTTTTTTTGTTTCTAATAGCTTTTCGAAAAAATGTAGAGCACGCTATTTGGCTACAAAGCGACTCTTCTTAAGATCTTTATAAACTTTACCAGCCACAAAAACTTCACCATTCATGGCAATGTAAACACCGGGGTCTAAACACTGGCTCGCGGCGACGGCTGAGCCCAAATTGAACTCCGCATCGCTGTCTTTAAAGATAGCCGGCGCCAATGCTCCCGTCATCACAATGACCTTGTCGGCTAATTTATCACCGCCATTCGCCTTTAAGTATTCGGCCGTCATCGGCATGGTGTCTGTGCCGTGGGTAATAACGATTAACTTCTGTGGTGCTGCGCTGACCGCCTCAAGCAGATCGACCCTATCGTCATCAGTCATTTCTAAACTGTCCTTAGCCATTACAGACGTTACAGTTGCATCAATATTAGTCGGCAGATCCGCCAGTAACGCCTTTACCGCAGGCGATCCAACTTCATACTTGCTGCTGGCATCAAAATAAATTTTGTCGATCGTACCGCCAACACAAAAAAAGTGAATATTTAACATAAGGTTAGCCCTGCGAAGCACGCGCTATGATTTTTTTAAATACGTCAGTCAACTTTAGGTTTGTCTAGTCGGCTAACGCGAGATGCCCTGTCTTGACCCAGATAATAGTCTCTTCTTCCACAAACGGGAAATGTTGAGACATATGCGGACTACGAAGCCATGTACCCGCAGCGTAGGAACCAAACTCGTCCTGAAACACACCCGAGATAACGTAAATCTCCTCGCCGCCTACATGGTAATGAGGTTTGAATCGTTCTCCTGCTGGCCATTTTACCAATGCAGTGTGCTCAGTACCAAAGGAATGCAACGGCATTACTTGCATACCACCCTGCCCTGGCAGCCATTGAGACTGCTGTGTTCCAATACTCACGCGTTCGGTGTCTCCATTTTGAAATTGGCACAGCTTAACGAGCAACGTACAACCACCCTCACTAAAGGGTGCGTGACCAGAGCCCGCGGGATTACGAAAATAATGCCCTGGTCCATAATCCCCCGATTCGTCAGAAAACACACCGCTCAGCACAAGAATCTCCTCTCCTTTTGGATGTTCGTGTCGTTTAAATCTCGCCCCTGCCGCATATTCTACGATACTGGTTGCATGACCTGATTCGCGTTCTTCTCGCGCTAAAGGTTTTCGGAGTACACCGAGTGCCGGGCTTGGTTGCCACTCCATAGCAGTGGTGTCGATAACGATTTGCTTAGCCAAATCCATATTCAGATTGCTGATAGGTGCTGTCACGGAAATTTTCAAGTTAGTTAGAGTATCCTTTTAAGACCGAATGATACCGCGATAGCGTGCACGCAATTTCATTCTAGACGACTAAAGACGCGCTTAGTAAACTCGTCTCTGCGATGCTCAATACGGGCTTAAGGCATATGCTCTAGAAGCTATAGTCTGCTGAGCCGAGAGCGTAGTTTGCATCCGACCTACCAAAAAGAAATAGCGCATATATCAGCAGCTAAGTAACCACTACTAGAAGTTGCGGCGGCTAAAGCTTTTTTAATTTGTTGTACACATTTCAAAGCGCTCACTCTATAGTACGAGCGCGTTTGATACACAGTTCATCGTGAAGCAATTCTATTCGATCGCTTGCCGCGCGTTCATAGCACCATGGGAATAACGCATGAACAAAGGACATTCCAGCAAGTTTTAAAAACAGTAAACCAAACGAACCAGCGACGCCGAGATGCTGGAAATAGGTTTCGCCAACTTTCTGTGGATGCTCAGTAAATAGCGTTTGAAAACGAGACATGCGGTGCTCCGTGATTAATATAAATTGGACTTAGTTTTTAGCGGCGCAGGCGCTAACTTCAGCCATTTCCAGACAAACAATAACCACATAACACTGCAAACTCTTACCATAAAAATCACTAAAATCGATTTACACCATAAAATAATCCCGCATAATGCCTCATAATTAGAATAAAATTATCAAACTGCTGAAGTTTGTCGAAAAGGATATGGATACATACGACCGGCTAATTTTAAAGCACCTACAACACAACGCCGATATTAGCGTGGCCGAGTTGGCTGAGAAGATCAACCTGACGGCAAACCCCTGCTGGCGTCGACTGCAAAAATTGCAAGAACAAGGATTTATTCATAAGCGCGTTGCCCTACTCGACAAAGATAAACTTAATCTTGGTGTAACTGTGTTTATAAACATACGAACCCGTCATCACAGTCAAGCATGGTTTGAGCAATTTAAAGCGGCAATTGACGAATTACCTGAGATCGTAGAGTTCTATAGGATGTCAGGCAGCATTGACTACATGCTCAAAGCAGTAGTCCCTAGCATTAAAAGCTACGACGACGTATATCAAAAATTAATTGCAAAAGTGGAGCTCGAAGATGTCAGTGCGTTTTTTGCAATGGAGGAAGTGAAACACACTACGGAACTACCTCTTCAGTATATTACTGACTAACCCAAGCTTGCTGATTGATACAACAGAATGCACCGCCCCTGAACTACGAACTCGTATTGATAGAAAATTCTAAAGACATTTTAGCCGCGAGTACAGATGCTTCCTTGTATGCCTTCTTGAGATCATTAATCTTCATACGTCCCTGCGTACAACTTAAACTTGGGTCGATAATGAGGCGTCCATTCATCGCTTCACGGCCTAACAACATCCTATGCCCCATTGAGTCTCTATTGGATAAGGTTAAATCAACCTCCCAAACCTTTCCCGCAAGCTGTATAGGTGTCCGGATAACATAACGAGACTCAGCCTCGCCGCTCGAGCTCTTCACTAAACGTTTGTCGGCAACGGCTTGCTCGCAAACAATGGTGATATCCAAATCATTTACCAGTGGGTGAACTTCAAACCGAACCCATGGCGCATCGTCCCGCTCAAACGTTTCTATATTAAACGCATGAATAGAAGACGTTTTAGCGCCTGAGTCAACTCGTGCCTTAATTGCTGCTACGTGAAGATCAGGGAAGGCACACCATTCGCTGCGACCAATAATAGTTTTCTCTTTCATGCTCTACTCTGTAACAAGTGGTGATTTTGACTCAGACTAATTTTTTTATAATAACAGTGCTGCTTCGCAAAAACTCATACACCAACCAAACAGCCTGAGAACTAGGCAATCAAAACAGGCAATCAAGCAACCACTGTCTTGTCTGACTTGGCTGAATGACGGCGTCAATCTCGAGAACTGTCGCTACTTCAGTAGCTGCCCCACGCCGATACTGCTCAGCCAAAAGGTCGCTAAATAACGTTTCTCGCTCTTCGTCAGACTGGCACGCTGCTAGCTCTTTCTTAAAACCCAACTGTACCGCTCCTTCTAAGCCCATGGCACCAAATTCTCCAGTTGGCCAAGCCACCACCGCGTCAGGCATTTTAGTGCTGCCACCGAGCAACGCTTGTCCGCCAAGACCATAGCACTTGCGGACTACAACGCCTACACTCGGTACATCTAGGGCTGCACCACTACCGAATAATTTTGCGAGTTCGCGTACTGCTCCTAATTCTTCATGCGCTGGTCCAACCATAAACCCCGGTGTGTCGCAAAAGATCGCAACGGGGATGTTCCAGGTATTGCACAGTTCTAAAAACTCAGCACTCTTGTGTCCTGCGGCTACATCAATAGCGCCCCCGTTTACCGAACAATCACTAGCGAGCACACCTACTGCCATTCCGTTGAGGCGCGCGAATAAAGTCTTAATCGCCCCTCCATAACCCTCTCGCAACTCAAGCACACTGTCTTGATCAAACACTCCTGCAAGTAATTCGACCATTGAGTAAGTAAGTTTGCGATTGCTTGGCATAAAATGGTCAAGATCGCTTTGAGGCGCGGCTATTTCAGACGCCGTCCAACCGGTCAAGTATCCCAGTATTTGTTTTGCGAGAGTCGCAGCGTGTGTCTCGTCGTCAGCCACTAAATCAAGCACACCATTTGTCGATTGAACATCAACGGGCCCAATATCTTTAGGTTTAAAGTCACCTAAGCCACCGCCCGATATCATTGCGGGTCCGGCCATCCCTATCCAAGACTGGCGGGTACCAATGCGTATATCGGCCGCACCAAATAACGCAGCGTTACCTGCAAAGTTATACCCATTAGCCACCGAAATACGTGGCACTACGCCTTCCAATCTTGCCCAATTAGAAAAAGTCGTACAGCCAAGTCCAGAGTTAATATGCAATACGTCGGTATCACCTGGTCGACCGCCGCCGCCTTCGGTATACATCACGACCGGAGTACGCTGTTGTTCGGCCACATCTAACATGCGATCAATCTTGGCATGATGATAATAACCTTGGGTTCCTGCCAAAACAGAATAATCGTTAATAATGAACGTTGTTTTTAGTCCTTCGCTGGCAGCAGAATCGAGTCCTAAAGGAACTTTTCCCATACCTGTAATAACACCATCGGCGGCCGTATTTTCTCGCAACTGTTCTTTGGAATAACGAGATGCCTGAGCTGCAACGGCTAAACGTCCATATTCTCTAAACGACTCTGCCTGACAATAAAGCGCTAGGTTCTCTCGAGCGGACAAATAGCCCTTGTCATGCCGCTTTTTGACAGCTTGCTCTCGATGAGCATCGTCAGCGAGCGAATGCAATCGAATTGACTCTTGTGCGAGAGCTGTTTCTGGGTCGTTAACGGACGATTTAACCCTAGACGCAGTGGAACTTGCCGCGTGTTCATTTTCGAGCGCGGAATCCCCTGGTAATACATCAAACAATACTTCACCACGCCCCACAGAGTCATTGAGCTTTACCCGCAAATCTAGGACACGGCCGGCCACTTCTGCCTCTACCTTTACGTGTACCTTCATCGACTCTAGAGTCAAGACAATTTGTCCTGGATCTACCAAGTCGCCATTAGCGGAAAGAATTTCAATTACTTTGCCAGCTAAGGGCGCAACATGAGATTTCATAGGGTGTTCTATATTAATGATTTTATGACTAAAGTTTAACAGATGCGGACATCACCTTTCATGTCAGAGTATCTTCTTAACATAATAAAAAAATAAATTTTGCGTTGTAACAATGATGACAATTAAAACAGATTTGGCCGTGGCCTACTCGTCCGCAACCGCGGTTACATTAGTCACCCTTTTAGCCACCTCACTCATTTTCTTACCGACAAATTCTTCCGCGCAAAGTGGGTTTCCAGAAACGCAACTTGCCATCATAGACTCCGCTAACCCTGTGGTTATAGATGGCAATATCAATGATGTAATATGGCAAACAGCGCCCATCATCTCTAATTTTCATCAAATTCGTCCTACCGACAAAGGTAACCCATCGCAGCGTACAGAAGTTCAACTGGCTCGCGACTCTCAATATATATATGTTGCGTTCAAAGCGTTCGACACAAATGTGAGTACTCTTTCGGCCAAAGGTTTGATACAAGGGCAAAACTATTTTTCAGACGACCGGTTTGCGGTCTACATCGATACATTTAACGATCGGCGTAATTCCTATTTTCTTCAGACCAATGCAAATGGTATTCGGCGTGATGCCCTTTTTGGAAATGACTACTTCATAGAAGACTGGAGTACTGTCTGGCACGTCGAAACCAAAGTACATGATTGGGGATGGTCTGGGGAGATGGCCATTCCCATACGGTCAATTTCGTTCGACCCGAATGCAAAGCAGTGGGGAATTAATTTCGGCCGAGTTTATCCACGTAACGGCGAGGAGATGGCGTGGTCTTCAAGCAATCGCAGCAACAAGCCTGCGGTAAGCGGGTATCTAAATGGCGTTGAGGGCTTCTCACAAGGCATAGGGCTTGAACTCAGCCCTTCTATCGCCCTAATTGCCGAAGATGACTCTAAAGGCCAGCGCAGCGAAAACATCGAACCATCGTTAACAGGCTTTTATAACATCACTCCATTTTTGACCGCAGGCCTTACATTTAACACCGACTTCTCGGCAACGGACGTTGACGACGTACAAGTCAACTTGAACCGCTTCTCGCTCTTTTTTCCCGAAAAGCGTGAGTTCTTCCTGCGCGACGCAAGTATATTTGAGTTCGGCAACATTGACCAAAATGGTCGCCCCTTCTTTTCAAGAAAAATTGGTCTTTCTGGCGATGGACGACCGCTCGAAATTGATGTAGGCGCTCGTTTATCAGGACGCGCGGGAGATTGGAACATAGGCGCCCTAGCAATAAAACAAGAAGCTGGAATCACTGGCGGCGATGAAGACCTCTTAGTTGCTCGAGCCTCTCGCAATGTCTTTGAAGAGTCAGACTTCGGTTTTATTGCTACTAAAGGCGATCCAAACTCTGATCTAGATAACAGCTTAATGGGCGTTGACTACAATTATCGAACAACGCGCTTTAAGGGCGACAAACGTTTAAACGCAAACGCTTGGTACCAAGAAAGTAATACGCAAGGTGTCAACGTAGGTCAAACGGCATATGGTTTTGGTATTAGCTACCCAAACGACAAGTGGGACGGTTATATGGATTACCGTCGTATCGAAGATAACTTTAACCCTGCGTTAGGCTTTGTTAATCGCCGTGGTGTCGAGTTGGTTGATTCCCAGATGCGATATCGCCACAGGCTAGATAATGGATTTTGGCAATGGCTCGGAGGCCGCGCACAGTATTTTAGGGCTGATACGATCAATGGAAGCATTCAGAGTCAAAGCGCTTTTATTCACCCTCTCGAAGGGCAATCCAAACGTAATGATTTTTTCACATTTTTCGTCGGTCAAACTAAAGAGGGCGTAATTGAGACGTTTCAATTGCCAAACGATATCCAGATAACACCAGGGCTCTATACATCAGATCGGTATGGAGTGTATGTTGAAACAGGTTTTCAGCGACCTTTGAGAATGGAATTAGAAATTGCCGATGGTGACTTCTTTGGAGGCACTCGACTTGAAATCAGACCTGAAATTGAATGGCGTCCTAACAAACACTGGTTGGCATCCGTTTCTATGTCGCAAAACCATATTGAATTACCACAAGGCGAGTTCACTAGCCGAGTTTTCTCAGCAAAGTTAAACTATGCGTTTAGCAGCCGCTGGGCATTGCTCAGCTTGGTTCAGGCTGACAATGGGAGTAATACCGTATCGATAAACAGTCGCTTACGTTACCAGCCCCGCGCCGATCGAGAATACTTGTTAGTGTTTAATCAATCACGTGACCGGATAACCGACGAGACTCTAGACACGTCTATTGTCTTTAAAGCACAATGGAATTTTCGCTTTTAGCGTGACGACTTAGCACTTCTTGGTCAGAAACCTATGACAAATATCGCTAAGGGATTGTTGGTTCTGTTGGCTATTTCAAGCTTTGTCGCACCCTATGTGCACACTTGTGCGCAGACTGAAGACGAATATCATCAAACAGACAATAATCTAATATTAGTACCTGCCAACCCCAGCGCTGGGTTCAACTACCCATATTACTTACTAATACCCAAATCGCATTCAGAATTCGAAAAGCAATATCTTGTAGTGGAAACTAACAACTCTGGCGTAAGTTATGATCTAGCACTACATACTGAAAAGACTCGCAAAGCCATCTTGGGCTTAGGCCCCCGGCCCAATGATCGCGCACGACTTGAATATGCCCTTGCTAATGCCGGTATTCCCGCGAAGCGAGACGAACAGCTTGGTCTACACCCATGCGCTTGACCAAGACACAATGCACATCAAAGAAGGCCCTGCTGTTCGGTTAGATCTTCAACTTCTAAGCATGGCAATAGACGCACAGAAAAAATTAGCTGCGCAGAAATATATTGTTGAGAACAAGCTCCTGATTGTTGGATTTTCGGCTTCTGGCACCTTCTCTAACCGCTTTGCTTTTCTACACCCAGACAAATTGCTAGCGGTAGTGTCCGGTGCGGTGAATGCTTTCCCTAAGCTGCCAGTTAACGCGCTAAACAAACAGGCATTGCCCTAACCCTTAGGGATATCTGACATGACCGAACTCACAGGAAGATGGTTTGACAAACAAGCTTGGGAGGGTCTGGCCCAATTGATTTTCATGAGAGCTGCAGAAGACAACGATGCACTGCAATTTAGCGATGCGTATTCTGATGCATAACGCAAACTCGTATTTGCACTGGTCGGAGAAGATATTGCAAATCGTTGGAACAAAGCACAACAGATTTACGTACAACAAAAAGCCAATACTACTTTGGTCAAGTATGGGCAGGTTGGCCACTGGACTGATGACCGCATTCGCAATGACATGGTTAACTTTGTTCGATCAGCCATGCTGAAGGATGTTCGGAGCGCATCTTCGACTACGCCTCGTAACCTTGATGTACCGACTCGCAACGCGCCGGATGTTGAATTACTGGGTCTTGGGCGTAAAACTTAAAACAGCTTACGCTCGAAGTCTGAGCCTCAAATGTCGAAGGAAAGTTCTCTTCACATTCTCCGAGCAGGCCACATATTAAAAAAAACCGCGCAAAACTCGGTCGATAGATTAATGGCGCGCCCGGAGAGATTATTCGGCGCGCCCTTGCGCCTCACCCCTTACGGGGTCACAACGAAGTTGCAGCCTGCGGCTGTTCAAAATCGTTCCTGACGATTTTGTCGAACTGTGGAGTTCTCATCATGTCTTCCGAGCTCACCATATATAAAAATACCGGCCTCGAGGCCGGTATTTTTATATATGGCGCGCCCGGAGAGATTCGAACTCCCGACCACCTGGTTCGAAGCCAGGTACTCTATCCAGCTGAGCTACGGGCGCGTAACTCTTTAGTTCCTCAGGCTTAAAAAATTAAGATTCCCTTGGAAGAGCGCGAGAGTATAAAAGAACCTTCGTACTTTTTCGACATCTACTTCATTGTTTTGTGAATTAGATACGTATAATCGGCGCTTTACCGCTAAACACACTTTATATCTGTCTTGAGCCTTAGTAGCCCCAAAGCAATTACTACTCAGTTAAATCGAGCCCAGTGTCGTGATCAACACCGATTACGTGCGTCGCTTAACCGTGCTCGTAAGAACAAAGACACAATGCTCCTTGCTAAGACCGAGAAAGAAATCTTTGCCTCTGCGCGATTGACTGAAGAAATTAGTCAACGCCCTACTTCGTTCACGTTTGATGATGCCTTACCTATTAGTGCTCGACGAGACGAGATTAAGAAGGCGATTGTCGACAATCAGATAGTCATCCTTGCCGGTGCTACGGGCTCTGGCAAAACCACACAGCTGCCGAAGATCTGTTTAGAAGCGGGTTTAGGGACTCGTGGTCTTATCGCGCATACGCAGCCTAGGCGTATTGCTGCTCGTACCGTTGCTAGCCGTATTGCTCAAGAGATGGGCTGTGAAATTGGTCAGCGTGTAGGCTTCCAAATCCGGTTTAAAGATGTATCCAGCGACACCACTCAGTTAAAGCTAATGACTGATGGGGTGTTGTTGGCCGAGTTTCAGCGCGACCCTTGGCTAAGCCGCTACGAAGTTATTATTATTGATGAGGCGCATGAGCGGAGCCTCAATATAGATTTTATTTTCGGGTTACTAAAGCCGCTTCTCAAAAAGCGCGCTGACCTCAAACTTATTATTACATCGGCAACAATTGACCTGGACTCTTTTGCGGAATACTTCAGTCGCGGTGACACAAAACCGCCTGTTATTGAAGTCTCAGGCCGAACTTTTCCTGTTGAAGTGCTGTATCAAGATGGTGATCAAGGCAGGAGTTCAAACACTGAAAATATCGAAGATGTCATTGCCGATACCGTAGGGTTGATCGTCCGCGAAGAAGCAGCAGGCAGTTTTAAGACATCGGGAGACATCTTGGTTTTTTGTGCTGGAGAGCGCGAAATTCGTGCAGCCGCGAAAGCAGTTCGTGGCTTGAACATTTCCTTGGATGTATTACCTCTTTATGCACGTTTAGGTGTCGCAGAACAAAACAAAGTGTTTCAACCTTCACAACACCGAAAAGTGGTACTCGCGACCAATGTTGCTGAGACATCGATTACGGTGCCTGGCATTGCTTATGTCATTGACCCAGGGGTAGCAAGGGTATCGCAATACAACTTCAGGGCTAAGGTCCAGAAACTGCCTATTGCTGAAATCTCCCAAGCGAGCGCTAACCAACGTATGGGCCGGTGTGGCCGGGTGCGTAACGGTGTTTGTTTTCGGTTGTATAGCCAAGAGAACTTTGACAAGCGTGAGGCATTTACACCGGCTGAAATCCTACGCAGCAACTTGACCTCGGTAGTACTGCAAATGATCCGGCTTGGGGTAAAAGACCCTAAGAAATTCGATTTCTTGGATCAGCCCGACAATCGACTGCTCAACGACGGTATCAAACAATTGCAGGAACTTGGGGCAATTGATTTAACTAAAAAATTGACGCCTATTGGTCGCCTAATGAGCGATCTACCCGTCGACCCACAGCTTGCAAGAATGCTAGTCGAAGCACGCGACTCTGAGTTCTTGTTAGACGCAATAATTGTTGCTGCAGCACAAAGTATGCGTGATGTAAGAGAGATCAAGCCAACCCAACCCCATGCATCGGAGAAAAACAACAGTAAAGAAAAAGGTCCAGCAAACCGCATTGCTCCGCTACATCCTCAGTCTGATTTCGGTTCACAATTGATGTTGTGGCAAAGCATTGAAGACAATCGACAGACGCTGTCCAACAAAGGGTTTAAAGAGTTATGTGAGAGACAGCGTTGGTCGATTCAACGGGTGTTCGAGTGGCGCGACCTTGTAAGGCAACTTAAGTCTATGTGCGCAGGCATGGCTAAAAAGCCGATCAAGTGGACCAAGCTTGAAACCGATTCAAACAATAAAAAGTTTAAAACGCAGCTAGACCTTGAGTCCAATCGTTATGAATCCTTACATCGTTCAATCGTTGCAGGGTTCTTATCTAATATACTCAACCGTAGTGTTGACGGAAATTACGTGGGCACACGCAATCGAGCGATCGTTATAGGCAATGACTCTAGCCTAAAAAAAACTAAAGCGAAATGGCTAGTGGCGACCGAGCTCACAGAGACCAATCGCTTATACGCACGTAACGTAGCGGTCATTCGCCCAGACTGGGTCATGATATACGCCAAAGACTACTTGAAATACAGCTACAGCGAACCCCGTTTCAAAAAGACCCGTGGCAATGTCACCGCACTTCGAAAATCTCTTTACAAAGGGCTTACTCTTAAACAGGGCGAGTCATGCTCGTATCAAACTGTGAACTTGGAAGAAGCCCGTATTATTTTTATTCAAGAAGCCTTGGTCGAGGCTATGTATGAACCAAAACGGCGCGAGATTAGCTTTATGCGCCACAATCAAGAGATGCTCGCTCTACTTGAAAAGTATGAGGTCAAAATGCGACGCCGCACGTTGGCCCTCAGCGACCTATGGATGTCAGACTTTTACGCTGAGCACGTCCCTACCGATTGTGCCAATGTCCAGGCATTCGAAAAATGGGCAATTGCAGGTGGCAATGATCGCCTTAAACTTCGCACAGAACAATTTGTTGAATCTACTGAGCAACAATCAATAGAAGCGAGTTTTCCAAATTCGTTATCCATTCAAGGCAAAGATTTACGGCTCAGCTACCTGTTTGACCCGAGCAGTGACGACGATGGTGTAACCCTGCACGTACCGGTGGAGCTATTAGCACCATTGCCAACACATATCGGCGACTGGCTAGTACCTGGACTATTAGCTGATAAATGCGCGGCTCTAATCAAAACCCTACCCAAACCAATACGTCAAAGCTACACACCAGCGAATGACGCCGTTGCTCGAATTATCGACAAGCTATCGGCTCAAGATGCGCCATTGATTAAGGTGTTGGGCGAGCTATTGTATAAAACGCGCGGAACAAAGATCCCTCTTGATGCGTGGAACGAGAAAAAGTTAGAACACCACCTGCGGATGAATTACTCGATTGAGGACGTTGATGGATCGTTGATCGAAGTAGGACGTGACTTGCTGCCCCTGAAACAGCGATACGCTGATGCCGTCAGTAATCGGCTTCATGCCAGTCAGGCCAAAGAACGCAAGGACTTTGAACGATCAGATGTAACGCAATGGCATCCAAGTTTAACCTTAGATCCCGTGAGCTATCGCCATCATGGAATGACGGTAGTCACGTATCCAATGCACCGTATTCAAAAAGACGGTTCCATCGATTTAGAGTTGAATGAATCTCGCAAAGTAGCCCTATTCCACAACCAGTTCGCGCTACCTTACTTGATTCAAAAAGAGCTAGAAGTTAGCCAACGCAGTACGATAACTCTGTTACTCAAGGAAATCGGACAGCGATTAAGACAAGATTCCAACAAACAACCAAAGAAAAATATAAATAATCAGCCTCGCGGTAAAACGTCGAAACAAACAAGCGATAACGCTTCATCGGGGGCTAGTCAGACAAATTCTCTGGCAGCGCAACTTAAGAACCTGAATTTGTCTACCAATCAAGGGCAAAGTCACAAAGCGTCAGCACAAGAGTTTAAGACAGGCTTTAAAAAAACCACTCGAAGTCGAACTCAGTTGAGCGAGGAAAGATGGATTGGCCCCATTGTGTATATCGCTCTGAGATCTGGCATTGCAGAGGCCATTAAGGATCATGGCCAGCCACACTCGCATTCAGAGTTCATAGCTTTAGTGCGCCAACTGGATCCGAACTGGCACAAAACAGCCTTAACCACAGCCGACCAGCTACGCACCGTGTTAACGCAGCAACAGGAACTCCTACATGAATTAATGAACACCGACGCTCCTACTGTGAGTGCCGATGAAGCAATCGAAGACATGAAGGGGCAGATTTACAGATTATGCGATCCGAACCACCTTTTACTCACCCCTCCAGCCGATCTACAACAATACCCTCGTTTGTTTAAGGCTATTAGCCAACGATCAGCGCGAATTCAAGACAGAGCTGACCCAGATGAACTGAGCACTCAGACTCTTGCGAAATGGCAAACAGCATTAGATGCATTAATCGAACGTGTCTGCAGGCCTCTGCAACAACAAGGCCTGGTGGATAAAAGCGAACATCTAAGCTACGTCACTATCACGATTCCTGGAGCCGCCGATTTCGCGTGGATGCTGGAGGAATGGAGAGTGTCATTATTTGCTCAACAATTGAAGACACGCTACAGCGTTTCAGAACAGCGAGTTGAGCGTTCTTATAAAGAACTAGAAGGAAAAGTTAGAGCGCATTTGGAACTCATCTAAACAAGAGCAGCTCCAAGCACAAGAAAGAGCACACCCGAATAACAGGGAATACGAATTCAAATAACGGAGAGTGCAAACCTAATCACCATTGCCCAGGCAACGATCGAACCCAAAAGGTAAGCAATAAAACGATGCATTACACGGTTATACGTGCTGTGAACAGCCGCCTGAACGGCTCGTAATCCCACAAATGCCCAAGCCATGCTTAGGTACATAGAATCGACTTGATTAGTGAGTGTAATGAAGATACAGACCACGTAGAACACAACGGGCACTTCGAGCATATTTCTAAAGCAATTACTGACCGCAAGCGCACGATCACTCAGGTGCTCGCGAACGCCTTCAGGTGTCGCCAACTTTTGTGGATGAATTTTCTTGCTTTGCGTCTCCCCGACACGGCGGACAAGCATCAATAGCCAGACTAAAAAAGTAACTAGCAGAAGCACTGTGGCCGGTGCTATTAAGGCGTTTGTCATAGAATCTCCTTTGGTTGAATCAAACCTACATTATCTAGAAGAATAAACGAATGAATCTCAATAATCGAACAGGTTTGTGATTAAATAGTCGCGTGGCATTATGCCGCAACTCTCTCATATTAATGTAGGAGAGTATCTAAAAGAGCTCATATTAAAAGATACCTCACCTCCTTTTTCGACCTTAGCGCTCCATTTAAAATATGCTCAATACCGATTCTCTAATAACTGGACTCATACTGGCAGGTGGCCAAGGCTCGCGCATGGGCGGTAAAGACAAAGGATTGGTACTCTGGCATGGAAGGACTCTAATCGAGCACACGTATTGTGCGCTAACGAAACAGGTACCAAACATAGTCATTAGTGCTAATCGACACCTCCCGGACTATAGAACATTTGGAGTTCCGATAGTGTCTGACGAACACCCTGCGTTCGATGGACCGATTGCGGGAATTTGCAGTGCAATCAATCACTTAACTAAAAACTTAGTCAATGAAAATCCGACAGCCTTAATGGTCACACCTTGTGACACACCCAATATTCCATGCGATTTAGTCGCTAGACTTTATGCCAATCTAGCGGAAAAAAGAAGTGATGTAAGTGTGGCTTTTGATGGTGAGCGTTTACAAAACCTGCATTGCCTAATTCGCGCTGAAGCTTGGCAAGATTTGCTTGAGTTCTATGCCCTCGGCAACCTCGCTCTGCGTGATTGGTTTAAGCGCGTTAACACGTCAAAAACCGACTTTAGCGATAAAGCAGGTTCTTTTAAAAACATTAACCATTTAGAGCAGCTAGACCTGTAGAGCCTAGCTAGAACACAGCTCAGCAATTACTTTATTGCTGCGGATCCCAATTACCGATATCGGCCGCATGACCTTCGCCGCCAGGTGCGCCGTCGCCTCCATAACTCCAAATATCATAAGAGTTAGGGTTTTTACTACCAGGGTAAGCGTACTGATACGGGTTCTGCCACGGATCTTTTGGCATCTTATTTAGATATTGACGCCAAGTGCTCTTACCCGGATTTGTTACCAAAGCGCCTAGCCCTTGGGACGTCGAGGGGTAACTAAAGTTGTCTAGTTTGTACATTGATAGCTGTGTTGATATAGCGCGCACATCGGCTTTCGCTTTAATTTCTAGCGCTTTTTCTTGCTGACCAATAATATTGGGCACGATTAGCGTCGCTAACAGACCGATGATAATTACCACCACCATGATTTCGATCAACGTAAAGCCACTTTGATACGTACGAATATTAGTACGGATGTTAGTACGGGTATTAGATAGTTTTTTCATGTTTTGTTTTATTGATTGTTCCATTTTTAGCGATTGTTTGAATATGCCAATCATCCATACCAAGTTGTAAATTTACTAGTGAACATTGCAGTAAATCTAGTGTTGCATGCTCGAGCTGAATTTTAATGGCGTGATTTTTCGTTGTTTCAGCCTAGCGTTATATTGCGATCATTTGCTGAATATTAAAAATGGGTATCAGGATCGCCAATACAATTATAAAAACCATCATACCCATTAGCAATATCATCAACGGACCCAACAAACTCACCATCATTGAAATACGAGTCTGCATTTCGATTTCTGTAGCCGACGCCGCCTTATCAAGCATGTGATCTAATCGACCGCTGTTTTCACCACTCGCCACCATATGGACCAATAACGGAGGAAAACGACCACCACGCTCAAGCGCTCGGCCTATTGATATACCCTGCGCGACTTCTTCGGTTGCTTGATTTAAATCCTTCTGTAAAACAACATTGTTCATCACCGCTTCGCTAGCGCGCATTGACGCAAGGATCGGCACACCCGAGCCTACCATAATAGAAAGAGTGCGAGACATTCTCGCCGAATCGATGTTCTGAACCATCTTCCTTAAACCAAACACTTTTAGATATAAAGAATGTAACCAAAATTTTGGACCCTCCCGCTGGAACAGATAACGCAGGCCTAACACCAACGCAATTATTCCAACGGCCAGCCACAAACCATAAGCAACTAGAAAATCTGAAATGGCTATGACCAACACCGTCAGCCAAGGTAACTCTTGCCCTGTATCTTGATAAACAGTCACCACCTTTGGCACAACCATGGTAATAAGAGCGACTAAAATTAGACTGCAAACGATAAACAAAAAGATCGGGTAAACCACCGCTTGGCTTATCTTCTGCTGCATCTGATGGCTGTCTTCAAGATAGTCCGCAAGTCTGTCTAGCACTCTGCCAAGAGTACCAGACTGCTCGCCCGCCGAAATAGAGGCTTGATATATTTCAGGGAAACTTTGAGGGTATAGCGCGATAGCATCAGATAAAGAGTAACCCTCTGTAACTAAGGACCTCACATCAGAAATTACTGACTTGATACGATGTCCTTCAGATTGCTTTATCAATGCTCCAAGCGTCTCTTCGACCGTCATGCCGGACTCTAAAAGAGTTGCCATTTGCCGCGTTAATATAGACAACTCGTTACGCTTAATCTTTAAACGCCGAGTCTTTAAACCCCTTTTATCGGATTTGTTTGCGTGAGACTCGGCGACTGCTTTGACCTCTAACGGTACTAAGCCCTGCGCGCGGAGTTCTGATCTCACTTGCTTTACGTGATCGCCCGACGTAATACCTTTAACAGTTTTACCTTTGTGGTTTAACGCTTGATATTCGTAGGCTGCCATAAACTAATTTAAGTTTGAGTAACTCTAAAGATCTCATCTAGGGTAGTTTGACCTTCGAGCACACGTGTAAAACCATTTTGCATGAGGCTTTTACTGGAAATACGCGCCATCTGATTTAGGTCATCTTCGGATGCAGAATCATGAATTAGACGTCGCATACCTTCGGTCATTTCAACCAGCTCATATATACCTAAGCGCCCACGGTATCCACGTTGCTCGCACTCTGTACAACCTATTGGCTTATACATCGTGAATCCCTTTATAGAGTCTATGCCCAGAGTTTGTAACTCTAATTCGGTAGGCTCATGTACTTGCTTGCAATCTGGGCATAAGCGACGCACAAGACGTTGTGCGAGCACTCCAACCAAACTGGACGCGATCAAAAATGGTTCAACGCCCATGTCTACCAATCGTGTCACTGCCCCTACGGCGGTGTTGGTATGCAGAGTAGAAAGTACCAAGTGACCGGTCAAACTTGCTTGAACCGATATCTCCGCTGTCTCCAAATCACGAATCTCACCGACCAAGACAACGTCCGGATCTTGGCGTAGAATCGATCGCAATCCACTGGCAAACGTTAAGCCAATTTTAGAATTCATCTGCGTCTGACCAACGCCATCTAAATCGTACTCGACGGGATCTTCTACCGTCAAAATGTTCAAGCGCTTACGGTCTAAACGATGTAAGCCTGAGTACAGCGTAGTTGTTTTACCAGAACCTGTAGGCCCAGTAACGAGTAATATGCCATTAGGCTTATTAATCATAACCTCAAATCGCTCTAGGATTTCGCTGGGCATACCCAATACTTCTAGATTTAAGCGAGCACTTTGCTTATCAAGTAAACGCATCACCACCCGCTCGCCATGTTGAGTGGGCAGAGTTGATACCCGCACGTCGACGGGATGGTCGGCTACTCTTAGCGAAATACGGCCATCTTGCGGCAACCTCTTTTCCGCAATGTCTAACTTTGACATGACTTTGATTCGTGAAACCAATGCGCCGTGTAGTTCTCGGCGAGGCGACACAATGTCGCGCAACACTCCGTCCACACGAAAACGAACTATGGATTCTTCTTCGAATGCTTCCACATGAATATCCGAAGCATTCTCGCGAATTGCCTGGGTAAGCAATGCATTAATCAACCGGATGATTGGCGCATCATCATCGGCCTCTAATAAGTCAGTGGTGGTTTGGAGTTGGTCGTGAAGACGATCTAGGTCTAGCCCCCCATCCATATCATCCATAAGCTGAGTAGCTTGACTACCCCCTTTGTCATAGATGTTGCGCAGTTGTTCTTCAAATTCGCTAGTCGTCAACTCAACCAGCGATAGCTTAACGTTGAGTAATCGCTTAAGTTCAGACAATACTTGAAGTTTAGGCTTGCCTATATGAAATACGTTAGCTTTAATCTCAACATGGTCTGACTCGTCCTGACTCTCTGTCTTTGCCAACTCAACCAGAATGTTGTGCTTTTTGGCAAAACTGTACGGAATAGCAACGCCCTTTTCTTTAGGCGCAACAATGTCGCCTTCTACCGCAGGGCCTTCCACCGGTACATGGTTTGAGTTTAATTCCAATAACTGGTCTGCTGGCTCGTTCATAAAGTTTGGCTAACTATTTACCAAAGTGTTGGCTATTCGTCCGTCGCAGGCGGAATGGTGATTTCAGGTTCAATCGACTTATTCCAATCCACTCTGTTATCTGGGTCGCTTAACTCGGCCTCTACCCGATCGTCTAAGCTGCCCGCATACGGATCGTTTAAATAGCTTTCGGTACCTACATCGGAACGAATAGATCTGGCCCCTTCTCGCTTAAACTCGTCTGAGTCTTGTTCTGGCTTATCGTCTGGCTGGTTATCTCGTTTCTTAGAACGCTCCTTGAAGACAGGCCATGTATTCATTCTTAAGTCTGGCACAAACACTTCAGTCAGACGACGACGTGGATTATTAACGTCATTATCTTCAGCAATTCTCTTGCGTCGCTCACTTTGCACAATTCCGTCATCTACAACATTTTCGTAGCTGTCGAGTACTGGAGGATCGGAATCTTTGATCATTAAGCGGCTACTACTCAAACGCGACAATTGTCCGTCGCGGCGTACTTCATCGTACTTAATTTTACTGTATTCTGCGAGAGAATCGGGGTCACGGATAATCTGCGGTTTTAAGAACACCATAAGATTACGTTTAACCGCTGTCTTACGAGTATTTTTAAACAAGTTTCCAATAATAGGTATCTTGCCAAGAATGGGGACCCAGCTAACTGTATCAATTACGTCGTCTTGAATAAGTCCACCAAGAACCACAACCTGTCCGTCATCAACTTGAACCACAGCCTCGATCGAACGGCGGTTGGTAATAAGGTCCGCCTGACCTTGAACGGTTGATGCTGCAACGCTAGAGATCTCTTGCAACACTTCTAACTGAATCGTATCGCCATCACTGATTTGAGGTTTGATCTTAAGTTTAATTCCAACGTCTTTACGTTCAATCGTTTGAAAGCTACTGCCCACATTCGTCGACGTTATTTGGCCATCAGCGTTTTGGTTTGTACTGTTATTTAAGCCGTTATTAAATCGACCTGTTACGAACGGTACTTCTTGACCGACAATAATCTCAGCTTCTTCGTTATCGAGTGTGAGAATGGTTGGCGTCGACAATATGTTACTGTTCGAGTCAGCCTTGATCGCGTTCACAATAACGTCAAGTTTGTATTTTTTGAAATCCAACAGCGAAAAATTGAAACCACCTTCGTCGGTATTAAATCCAAACGCACCCGTGCCTATAACCGTATTATTTCGATTACGATCAATGAGATTGCCGGAGTTGGAAGTTGAAGATGTAGTCGTCCCATCAGCATTTGTGGTTGTGCTGGTAGAGCTACCACCAACATTCCAATTAATGCCTAGCTCCGCTTCTTGATCAAGCGAAACCTCTGCGATTACAGTCTCAACAAACACTTGAGCACGCCGTAAGTCGAGCTTATCTACGACACTTTGTACCGTCCTCAATTGACCGCTTGACGCTTTTACAACTAAAGAGTTAGTGGATTCATCTGCTTGCACTGAGAAATCGCTTACGGCACCTTCTGTTGCCGATTTTGTAACGTCGTTAAGAATCGCCACCATGTCTTCGGCTTTCGCGTGTTTTAAGTAAATGACGTTCACATCCGATGATAGTTCACGCTCTATATCTAGCTCGGCTACTAATGCTTGAATGCGAGCAAACTCCCCGTCTGACGCGCTCACTACTAGGGCGTTTATAGCGTCCAACGGCTGGATCGTAACTTTGGAACCCGACGCCGCTTCTTTATCAGTGACAGTACTTGTGATTAACTGGGTGAGCGTGGTGGCAAGATCGCTCGCTTTTGCAGTCTCTAAATAAACCACATGCACGTCAGCTCGCTTGTCTGGCACATCGAGTCGTCGGACAATTTTCAATACACGCTGAATGTTAGACGCCGTGTCGGTCAGAATTAAACTATTTGAAGGATTATGTGGCGCAAAATGACTCGTCGGTGGGATGAGAGGACGGATGATAGCAACCATATCCTGTACCGCCGCGTGCTCTAATTGAATGATTTGAGTAATCTGTTCATCGTTAGTTCCTTCAGTAGGGGAAAACAATGTTGGCGTTGGGTATTGCTTAATGACATTACTCGGCAATATTTTAATGACGGTGCCTGCGTCGACGGTCGCAAAGTTATGTACTTCGAGAATAGACAGGAACACATCATAAAGCTGATCAGGATTAAGCGAAGCGCCTGAAATCACCGAAACCATTCCCTTAACGCGTGGGTCCACGATAAAGTTTTTTCCACTGACTTCTGCAACGGTATTAATCAAGACGTTGATATCCACAGACTGCAAATTAAGTGTGATCTGGGTTTCAGCAACTGAGTCACTTTCAGTTTGCGCCAGTATTGATTGGCTACTCACGCCAGACAAAAGAGTTACCAATGCTGATAGTACAAGTAGTTTCTTCTTAGAGATTCCGGTCATTATTTGTGTCGTTTTATGCGAATTAATCATGCAATGAATGGGCAAGCCAGTCTGACCCGCACTTCTTATTCTGTTTGCCAACCTTACCCTGTACTCTCGAGTTCAAGCCGATGAGGTGTGCAAAAGCTCAGCAACAAGGCCGAGATTCGCAGTGGTCGGACATTTATTTAGTCTCGAACGAAAGTAGCGTATTGCTTTCCACAAGGCTGGCTTTTGGCCACCCTTGAATAAATTTGGCTTCAATATTGCTTTAGCCGTATATCGATCATACTGAATGAGCAACCAAGTAACCACGGCTTTCACTGATTTTAGGCTTTATTTACAACAGTTTAATGTCGCAAGTTCAGGTTATCGAGCGCTTTTTAACGCTCTTTTAAGCGCTTAAGCATGTGCGAATGAATCACACTAAGATCGTTTGGCAAAACATCATACGCTTCAGGTCGTTCAAACAAGTCTTGCATATGCAATGGCAGCGCGGGTGTGAGCTCCGGCATTACAGTCTGTATGGCTTCAGGAAATTTTGCTGGATGAGCCGTTGCTAAGCAAATCATTGGAGACGCCGGATTTCTGCGCAACATTCGCGCTGCCGCTACGCCAATAGCGGTGTGCGGATCTAATAAGTATTCGCTTTGTTTGTAAACATCACTAATGGTTTGCAACATAGCGTCATCATTCATACTAAAACTTGCAAACAGTTCGCGTGCATCAGCTAAGACCGATTCTTCCAACAGCATAACGCCACTCTCGAACTCACTCATCAACCGAGTAATCTCACTACCGCTTTGACCATAAAGATCGAACAGCAAACGTTCGAAATTGCTCGACACCATAATGTCCATACTAGGAGACAACGAATGCAGTAAGTCCTGCTTGCTGTGATCGTTACGGCTAATACACCTGTGGAGTATGTCGTTACTATTGGTAGCAATAATGAGTTGATCTATGGGCAAACCCATTTTACTCGCCAGGTAACCTGCATAAATATCGCCAAAATTTCCAGTTGGTACCGAGTACGACATCCTACGATGAGGGCTTCCAAGAGCCACTGCTGAGTAAAAGTAATAGACAATTTGCGCCATGATTCGAGCCCAATTGATCGAATTTACCGCAACCAACGGCAAATCATTTGGCATAAAGGCTTGATCACGAAAGCTCGCCTTAACCGCATTTTGGCAGTCATCAAAGTTACCTTGAACAGCGATATTGTGAACGTTGGGGGCAATGACCGATGTCATTTGCCGACGTTGAACGTCTGAGACGCGCTCATGGGGATGCAGTATAAAAACATCCAGATTGCTGCAATTGCGACAGCCTTCAATAGCTGCAGAACCTGTATCTCCAGACGTCGCGCCCATAACGACCGCGCGTTGATCACGTTTGGCCAGTAAATAGTCCAATAGATGACCGAGAAACTGTAAAGCAAAATCTTTAAACGCGAGTGTCGGGCCTTGAAACAATTCTAGAATCCACTCAGCCCTGTCAATTTGAACCAAAGGCGCGATCGCAGGATGGCGGAATCCCTTATAAGCTTTGTCGATAATTGTTTGCAAATCTTGATCAGGGATCTCGCCATCAACAAATGGTTTTATAATGACAAATGCTAATTCAGGGTAACTCATACCCGCCATTGATGATATTTCTTCGCGGGTGAACGAGGGCAGGTTTTGCGGTACGTATAGGCCACCATCATTGGCGAGCCCTGTTAAGACCACGTCTTCAAATGACAATGCTGGGGCGCTTCCGCGCGTACTGATGTACTTCATAGAGTTTCCTGACGTGTTACATTTTGTGTCGAGCGGCTACTTTAATGGCATTAAAAACACAACCGCATAAACGTGATGTTCCTCGCCAATTGTGACTTAAGCGGGCTCAACAATTTCAAACGGATACAAATTATTTGAGCTGCGGTTAATCTAAGTACTCAACCCGAATTTTCATAATTTCTTTTTGAATCTGCGGTAAGGCAGACAATTCACCCACAACCGCATTAAGATCTTTTTCAACACAACGCTGTGTGATTAAAATAACCGACACACCGTCTTCGCCCTCATTCGGCTCTTTTTGCTTTATGCCTTCAAGGCTTATGCCATGATTTGCAAAAGCCGTAGTCAGCTTGGACATTACACCCACTTCGTCGCGCACATCCACGCGCAAATAATAGGCACTAACAAACTCGTCACTGCCCTTGATCGGCAAATCTGACAAGCCGTCGTTTAAAAAACCAAGAGGCACTGATGGTACGTTCCACACTGGATGACTGCCTAGATGCCCGTCCGTCATTTGCGCATCGCGAGCTAAATCAAGAACATCCGCAATAACGGCTGAAGCCGTGGGTTCGGCGCCAGCGCCCGCACCATAGTGAAGTGTATTACCCACTGCATCGCCTTTAACAAGCACTGCGTTCATTACGCCATTCACATGCGCTAATAGGCGTTTCTGCGGCACCAGCGTGGGATGCACTCTCAGCTCGACACCATCGTGCATCTTCTTAGCAATGCCCAAGTGCTTGATTCGGTAACCAAATTCTTTTGCATAGCCAATGTCAGCGCTTTGAAGCGCCGTAATACCTTCCGTATAAATTCGATCAAACCGTAAAGGAATTCCAAATGCCATCGACGCCAAAATAGCTAGCTTGTGTGCTGCATCAATCCCTTCTACATCAAATGTTGGGTCGGCTTCGGCGTAGCCCAAATCTTGTGCTTCTTGTAATGCATCCTTAAAGCTTCGGTTCTTCTCCTTCATCTGCGAAAGAATAAAGTTGCCCGTGCCGTTAATAATTCCGGCCACCATCTTTATTTGGTTGCTCGCGAGTCCTTCGCTGATCGCTTTGATAATGGGAATGCCGCCCGCAACGGCCGCTTCAAATTTGACCGGCACATTGCCCGCAACAGCGCATTTAAACAGTTGCTCGCCATGCAATGCAATCAACGCTTTGTTTGCAGTCACCACAGGTTTGCCCAACTCAATAGCTCTTTCGACAATCCGCTTAGCTAGGTCATCGCCGCCCATCAACTCAACAACGATATCTACTTGATCGCTTTCAACCAGAGCAAGTGGATCCTCTATGAGCGTAATATCGCTTAAGTCGCAGTCACGAGGTTTGCTTAGGTCGCGCGCGCTAGCACAAGTAACGCTGACGTCTAAGCCACGACGTTGTTTCCAATCCGTCTGATTACGTGCAACTAAATTTACCGCACCGGCACCGACGGTACCAAGACCAATTATTCCGAGTCGTACTTTATTCATTTTAACTAACGTTTTCTATTTCAGGAGTTTGTAGAACACCGTGTTTACGGAACATAGCCTTGATGTTTCGAACGGCTTGACGAATGCGTTGTTCGTTCTCGATTAAACTAAAGCGGACAAAGCCATCACCGTAATCCCCAAAGCCTACTCCTGGAGAGACCGCTACCTTAGCTTCTTTGAGTAGCAATTTAGAGAACTCCATAGACCCAAGCTGTTCAAATTCAGAGGGGATTTTGGCCCATACAAACATCGTTGCTTTTGGCTTATCTACTGGCCAACCAGCATGCTCTAACCCTTCGCAAAGAACATCTCTACGCAGTTGGTACATGTCACGTATGTCGGCTACCCAATCTTTTGCTTCTGGGGCTTCGAGCGCAAATATTGATGCTATTTGAATAGGCGCAAACATGCCGTAATCCAGATAGGATTTCATCTTTGCTAGCGCACCGATAAGCGTCTTATTGCCCACCATAAAACCCACTCGCCAACCAGGCATGTTGTAGCTCTTAGACAGACTAAAAGACTCGACAGCAACATCACGCGCACCTGGCACCTGCATGATAGAAGGCGCTTTATAACCATCAAACACAATGTCGGCATATGCCAAGTCTTGAACTACCCAAAAGCCGTGCTCAACGGCCATATCGATAACGCGTTCAAAAAACTCTAGCTCAACACACTGCGCTGTAGGGTTTCCAGGAAAGTTCAAAACCAACATCTTTGGTTTCGGAAACATGTTTTTAACGGCCGCTTCAAGCTCAGAGAAAAAGTCTATTCCAGGACCCATTGGCACGTGGCGTATATCTGCGCCAGCGATAATAAATCCGTATGGGTGGATTGGGTATGCAGGGTTTGGCACTAACACAGAATCGCCCGTATCTACCGTAGCCATCGCCAAATGCGCCAAGCCCTCTTTTGAGCCAATGGTTACAATTGCCTCTGTTTCAGGGTCAAGATCAACATCATAACGTTCGCCATACCAATTACAGATGGCACGTCTCAATCTTGGGATGCCTTTGGACAAAGAATAGCGATGCGTATTTGTACGTTGAGCTGCCTCGCACAACTTGTCGACGATCGGCTTAGGAGTCGGCTGGTCTGGGTTACCCATACCAAAATCGATAATGTCTTCGCCTCGCGCTCGCGCAGCTGCCTTCAACTCGCCCACAATGTTAAACACATAGTGCGGAAGTCTGCTTATTCGTGGAAACTGCTCAATAGCCAAAATGTAAATCTCAGGTTAATCAACGTAATAGAAAAAAGAGCACTAACGGCTTTAATTCTTGGCCTTATATTGTAGTAAATTGTGCGCCCGAAATGTCCATTTAATGCGCTTTTTTTGAGGAATGATCGACAATAGTTAGACGAATATTGCGACCTTATACTCGATTTTAGATGCATCAGCCATCAACCCATCATTTCTAGCGCTTGAGCAGCGGTATTGGATCTATAGGGTTACCATCCTTTCGGATTTGAAAATGCAGGCTTGAACGATCAGAGTTATCACGCCCCGTAGTCGCAATTACATCTTGGACATTAATATACTGGCCTTCTTTGACCAAAATCTCTTGGGTGTGCGCATAAGCGCTTAAGTACCCGCCAGGGTGATTCAGAATAAGTAAATTGCCATAACCCTTGAGCGCATTGCCGCTATACACCACTGTTCCACTAGCAGCCGCTTTGATCGGGGTATTTTGACTAGCCGCTATCACAACACCTTGGCGCCGAGCTGACTTTGAATACAGCTCTAACAGCTTTCCGTCAACAGGCCAATACCATGCGTTCACCTTACGCGGGGGCTTAGGCTTGCTCACGCTGCGAGAACCTGAAGAAGGTTGGGTGCCAACATTTGACTTCGAGGCTAAGCTTGTCTTGGTGCATGCAGGTTGGCACGGTGGTCTAACTAAAACCAAACTTTGCCCGATCTGTAAATTTCGACTATCACGTATTTTATTCCAACATAAAAGATCATCGACACTTAACTGGTTGACGAATGCAATAGAATAGAGAGTATCCCCCGATCGCACCGTGTGAGAAATACCCTTTGTGCCTAACTCCATGCTGACACCTGAAGGTCTTGCCCTAACTGAGTTACTCGGAGCGGCGGAAGAACTTGTAATTGGAACAGAATCAGTCCGCCGTCTTTTTTCACCTGCTCGATGAACCACCACGGGTTTAGTAGCTATAGTTGCGCGTTCTTCAACCGCTATATCTTTGGGGGCAGCACAGCCCGTAACAAAGATCGCAATTAATAAAATACCAGCGATGTTCCCTCCATTGCCTACGCAGCTCAAAAAATGCTTAACGTAGTAAGACATTAAATGTAGGGCTGACGCAGACAAGGTCTAACTCGCGGGTAGACTGGTGTACAAGACGACCGCAAACACAATAAGCAAAAGAACAACCCAGCCAATTAACTCAACCTTCTTGTACAAGGTTTCTTCAAGCTTGCTCCCACCCATCTTTATTAAGCCTGCAACTAAGAAAAAACGAGCACCGCGGCTAATTAAAGACATAAACAAAAAGGGAACAACGGCAATACCAATGACACCCGATGCAATGGTAAATATCTTGTACGGTACGGGCGTAAACCCTGCAACTAATACTATGAGCATTCCATATTTAAGATACGAAGCCTGGACACCATCGAACGTTTCGTGAGCGTTAAAATAGTCCAAAATTGCTGTGCCATATAGATCAAAAAAATAGGCCCCAATAATGTATCCAAACAGCCCCCCTAGAACCGACATGACAGTGGTAATTGCAGCTAGCCGCCAAGCACGATTTGGCGCTGCCAACACCATTGGCGCTAACATTACGTCGACCGGAATAGGAAAAAATGATGACTCAGCAAAGCTCACCCCCGCTAAGTAACGTTCTGCATGTTTGTGCTTTGCCCACTTTAAAATGGTCGTATAAATTGGTTCAAATATTCGCATAGCCCGATTTCTAATATATAAAGGTTAAAGTTGCTCAAAAAGTACTTTTTAGAATTGTTGTTACGGCGAATAAAACGGCCGAAACTTCCGCTTCATTGGAATTTAAAACTTGTCCAGATATCCGGCGATCTAAGTGCTCACAAGCTTAATAGAGACCGCTCAATCGCGGGACAAACCTTACTGCTTCTAAATCTTGTGAAACAACTCGGCCACCTATCTTATCGATAATGATCAGCCATTGAGAGCCATTTTTACTAACAGGCATTACTATTCTGCCCCCTTCGGCCAGCTGATCGATCAACTCTTGTGGCACGTCATCTGAGACTGCAGCCGCTAAAATACCATCGTAGGGTGCGTGCTCAGCTGATCCACCAAAGCCATCACCATGACGAAACTTTACGTTGCGAACGCCAAGATCATAGACTAGATCACGCGCCCGTCGATGCAGCTTGAGAATGCACTCGACCGAAACGATTGAATCAACAAGTTGCGAAAGCACAGCGGTTTGATAACCACAGCCTGTGCCAATTTCTAACACATTTTTTCGTGGCTTGTTTAACAAGGTCTGGGTCATTAAAGCAACGGTATACGGTTGCGAAATAGTCTGGCCGTGACCAATCGGCAATGCAGTATTTTCATAGGCTCGGCACGAGATCGCCTCGTCGACAAACATGTGTCGAGGTAATTTGGACATGACGTGTAAAACCGATAAATCCTTTATACCAAGATCCCGCAACTCCGCAATCATGCGCAAACGTGTACGCTCTGAAGTCATTCCAATGCCCTGCTGACGAGACTGATTTATGGAGTCTTTAAACATACATTTGTGGGGTCGAAAAAAGGTGGACGTTCACAATTAGTTTAAGCCTATTTTTGGACTCAGAGTTTCAGGGGTTTGCGTTGGAAGTACAATTGGAAAGTATAGCTGGGAACTTAGGATTCAGAACGCAGTTTGTGATTTAGATTTGAAAAAAACGAAGGGGGTTTTTAGAAGATAAAATGGTCGGGGTGAGAGGATTTGAACCTCCGACCACCGCAACCCCATTGCGGTGCGCTACCAGGCTGCGCTACACCCCGAACTGAAGGCGGATTTTAAGCTATTCAGAGAGAATAGCAACGACTTCATCAATTTCGTGGATCAACTCCTCAACCATTTTCTTACGAACTGGAGTTGTGGCATTTTGATCGCCTGAAGCTTCAGTTTCAATTTGGTTTTTTGCACCACTGATAGTAAAACCTTCAATGTAGAGCAAGCTACGAATTCGACGAATTAGCTGAACTTCGTGCCTTTGATAGTAACGACGATTACCACGCCGCTTAACTGGATTGAGTTGCGAAAACTCTTGCTCCCAATAGCGTAGTACATGTGGTTTAACCATGCACAACTCGCTCACTTCACCGATAGTGAAGTAGCGTTTACTCGGTATTGGCGGTAGGGTGGCGTTATCCCTTGGATCAAGCATGTATGTGGTCTACCCGTGTGATTCTTTCAAATTCGTGTCTTTAAAAACTGAGTCTAACAGCAAGCAATGCATCTTGCATGGCAATTTTCTTCAAAAATAGCCAATTAATTCATATAGATAAATGATTATTAGAGAAAAATTATAGGTCGGCACTTTGATGTTATTAATCTAACCCCAATTGCTCTCGTAATTCAACAGAGTTATGGTCAATTGAATCCTTGAGTTTCTGGCTCGCCTTAAAGGTCACCACTCGTCTAGCTGAAATAGGAATCTCTTCGCCCGTCTTTGGATTTCTTCCGGGCCTTGAAGGCTTGTCGCGTAAGCCAAAGTTACCGAAGCCTGATAACTTCACTGCGCTGCCATGTTGAAGCGAGGATTTAATGGCCTCAAAAAACTCTTCAACGAACTCTTTAGACTCGCGCTTATTAAGGCCGATTTCACCATGCAAAGTTAACGCTAAGTCAGCTTTAGTTATTGCCATTCTCACTATCCTTTTCATTATTATTGAACGCCAGGTGATGATGACCAACGTTCTTTATGCTTATCTTTATAGACGTAAATGCGTCGTATCGCAACTTTTACCTAAGTGCTGCACCAAATCGCGTTTCCAAAACGTTGAGAGCCTTCGCAACACACTGCTGGCTTTCTTCGTCTGTAAGAGTCCGTTCCCGCTCTCGCAAAGTCAACTTTATAGATAAGCTTTGCTTACCTTCACCAACTCCCTGCCCTTGGTAAACGTCAAACAGAGTAAGGTCTACTAGCTGTTTTCCTACAGCTTTTCGTACCGCAGTCATCAACTCAGCAACAACAACGGTTTTATCAACGACCACCGACAAATCTCGTTTAGATTCTGGGAATTTTGATATGCCCTTAAATTCAGGCAACCTTGCTGAAAAAGCACTTTTTACATCAAGTTCGAAAACAAAAGTACCCGTACTCAAATCGTATTGCTTCTCAACCGCCGGGTGTAAGCGCGCAATACGACCGATGACTGAACCGTTATCAATGCCAATCACATTGGCACTTTGACCAGGATGTAACCCATCAAACTCAGCACGCTGGAATGCAAAGCCTTGTCGAGACCCAGTTAAGTCAAGCAACGCCTCTAAATCGCCTTTAAGGTCAAAAAAGTCGACCGAACGCGCGTTATCTAAACCCCATTGCACTGGCTGTAAAGGCCCCGTGACTAATCCGGCGATTCGTTGAACTTCGGTAAAACCATCGTCGGCTTTATGATAAGTTGCGCCTAATTCAAAAATGCGAATTCGGTCATGCTGACGATTTAAATTGAATTGCGCTGTCTTAATCAAGCCCGGTAGAAGGCTTGTGCGCATTACCGACAAGTTGTCGGCTAGTGGATTACTGACCTTAACCGGCTCTTCATCACCAAATGGCATGAGGTCTGAAGGATCAACAAAACTGTAACTAATGCTTTCAAAAAAATCTCGAGCCACCAAACTTTGACGCAACTTGCGAAGCGACACAGATGACTCCGAGGCTACTTTACTACGCGGCGCGATTTTTGGAATTGTTGTAGGAATATTATCGTAACCCTTCACTCGAGCTACTTCTTCTACCAGGTCGGCTTCGTATTCAACATCAAAACGATAACTCGGAGCAGTAACACGCCAGCCCGACTCAATCTCTTCAACTTGTTCGCTCACTCGCTTGAGAATGCCGGTTACTTCGGCCTTTTCCAATGGCATACCCAGCAATTGCTTTAAGCGCTCAAAACGCACTTCAACTACCTTATTAGCGATTTTATCGTGTGTAGACGAATCGCACACGGGGCCCGCTTCGCCGCCGCATATTTCCAGTAACAACTCAGTCGCGCGCTCGATAGCTTCGCGTGGTAACTGGGGATCAACACCACGCTCAAAACGGTGTGATGAGTCAGTGTGCAGACCATATTTACGCGCAGTGCCTGCGGCAGACTTACGCGTGAAGTGAGCTGATTCAAACACAATATTAGTTGATGAATCATCAATCGCACTATCCTGCCCACCCATAACGCCAGCAATCGCAACCGGGGCTTTTGCATCGGCAATCACAAGCGTATCGTCGTCTAAAGTAGCTTCGGATCCATCTAAAAGATTAATCGTCTCGCCCGCTTTCGCTCGCCTAACCACAATCTTGTCGTTAAGTTTGCCTAAATCAAACGCATGCATAGGCTGGCCCATTTCTAACATGACGTAGTTGGTTATATCGACCACAGGGCTTATAGGTCGCAGGCCACTGCGACGCAATCGTTCGCGCATCCACAATGGCGTGCTTGCACCCACATCGACACCTTTAACAACTCGCGCCAGATATTTTGGGCAACGACTAGACTCAGCAATTTCAATCTCGATAGTGTCGCTCAGAGTCGACAACTGCTCACCGACTTCAAGCGGATGGTAGTCACCATCGACCAACACTCTTAACTCTCGTGCAATTCCGCGCACACTCAAACAATCGCCGCGGTTAGGTGTTAAGTCGATGTCGATCAGTGCATCGTCTAATCCCAGGTATTCGTCAACGCGACCTCCTAGCGTGGCATCTTCGTCTAAGTCTAGTATGCCACTAGAATCGTCTTCCAAACCCAACTCCGACGCTGAGCACAACATCCCCATGGACTCTACACCGCGTACCTTGGCCTTCTTAATCTTTAATCCATTAGGTAACTTAGCGCCGATCATCGCAACGGCTACCAGCATCCCCTCGCGTACATTGGCTGCACCGCACACGATTTCTAGGACCTGATCACCCACATCAACCTGCGTTAGATTCAAACGATCTGCATCGGGGTGCTTAGCAACAGATTTAACCTGTCCTATTACGAGATTTTCGACCTTGCCCGGCAAGTTAGCCACGCCATCTACTTCAAGACCGGCGTGCGTTAACCGTTCGGCAATTTGTGTCGCACTTAAATCGGTACTAATCCAATCGCGCAACCAGTGTTCACTGACGATCATTGCAACTGCTCCAAGAAACCAAGGTCGTTATCAAAAAAGAGACGTAAATCATCTACGCCATAACGCAGCATGGTTAAGCGTTCGACACCGAGGCCAAACGCGAAACCTGTGTATTTTTCAGAATCAATACCAACGTGTCTAAACACTTCAGGGTGAACCATTCCGCTACCTAAAACTTCGATCCATCCTGTGTGCTTACAAATACGGCACCCTTTAGTGCAAAACACACAGCTAATATCTACTTCAGCTGAAGGCTCAGTAAATGGAAAGTACGAAGGTCGAAGCCGAATACTTAGATCCGCTTCAAAAAACTGTTGCAAGAAACTGGTGAGCACACCTTTTAAGTCTGCAAAGGAAATACCTTCATCGACCATTAGCCCTTCTACTTGATGGAACATCGGTGTATGGGTTACGTCAGAATCACAACGATATACTCTGCCCGGCGCAATAATATTAATCGGCGGCTTTGAATCAAGCATAAATCGAGCTTGTACTGGCGACGTATGCGTACGTAATAAATGCGATTCATGCGCATTGTTAGCCGTTTTCTTAATATGCGACGAATCTACGTAAAACGTATCGTGCATGGCACGTGCTGGGTGCTCTGCCGGAATATTCAGTGCTTCAAAGTTATGAAAATCGTCCTCAATCTCTGGACCCTCGGCCACGCCAAACCCCATCGCCACGAAAATGTCTTCAATGCGTTGCATGGTTCGCGTGACAGGGTGAATGCCACCAGTCGCTTTACCACGACCAGCCAAACTCACATCAATTGACTCGCGAGCGATTGACGCTTCTAACGCGAGGCTATCTAGTGCTATTTTACGCTCATTTAGAGCGCCTGCTAATTCAGCCTTAACCTGGTTTACGCGATCCCCAAACAATGGTCTCTGTTCGGGCGGTAAACTACCAATCTGCTTAAGTTGTTGAGTGAGTTCACCCTTCTTGCCTAGGTAATGCACTCTGAGCTGCTCTAGCTCTGAAGGGTTGGTTGCTTGTGCAACGTCTCCTAAGGCTTTAGCCAAGATGGCTTGCAGACTTGATTCGAATTGAATATCCATACTAATCACAGAAAATAGTTGCCTAAACGGCGGATTATTTAACCTAACACTAGCGACTTAGCCAGCTACTTACATAAGTAATTTGGAGCAAGCCGTTAAGCTTACCAGACTGACTTACACTTTTTAACGGCTTATACCTTCTTAACCGTTGATACAGCAACAATGAAACAGAAAGCCACACTTCAATGAAGCGCAGAACACAATCTCAACGACGCACATAACAAAAAAGGAAGGCTAAGCCTTCCTTTTTTGCTTTAACCGATCTAAAACTAAGCGATTAGACTAGACAGCCAATGCCGCTTTTGCTTTCTCGGCTAGTCCAGCGAACGCAGCTGGGTCATGTACAGCGATATCGGCAAGAACCTTACGATCCAATTCAATCTCTGCACGACTCAGACCGTTCATGAAACGGCTGTAGTTCATTCCGTTTATCTTAGCAGCAGCACTGATACGTGTAATCCACAAACGGCGGAATTGACGTTTCTTCTGACGACGATCTCGGTATTCATATTGTCCTGCACGGGTTACTGCTTGTTTAGCAACGCGGAAGACGTTCTTATTACGGCCACGATAACCCTTTGCTTGGCTAATGACCTTCTTGTGTTTTGCTCGGGCGGTGACGCCCCTTTTTACTCTAGGCATTTCTTTCTCTCACTAAAAGGTTATTAGTTTAGGCGTAAGGCAACATTCTACGGATCAACTTGGCATCACAAGGTTCAGCCATAAGTGTTGAGCGTAAATGTCTTTTACGTTTAGTCGATTTCTTGGTCAAAATATGACGCAAGTGCGACTGAGAGCGTTTGAACTTACCGCTACCAGTTTTCTTGAAGCGCTTGGCAGCACCGCTGTGACTTTTAATTTTAGGCATAATTTCTCCAGGCTTAATCGCCAGTTGCCATTATTGATAGCCGAAAGAAGTTTAAAAGTGTGACTTCTTCGGCCCGTTGTTTGAGGCACTTACCTCAAAACTTTTCTAACCAGTCTATTTCTTGCGAGGCTCTTTTCTTCAGGACGCTCTTATTTCTTAAGAGGTCCTAAAACCATCACCATTTGACGACCTTCGAGTTTTGGAAACTGTTCAACAGCTCCTATGTCCTCTAAATCCGTCTCGACTCGTTTTAACAATTTAATACCGAGATCCTTATGCGCCATTTCACGACCACGGAAGCGAATAGTAACTTTTGTTTTATCGCCGCTGTCTAAGAATTCTCGTAACTTTCTTAACTTAATATTGTAATCGCCAATATCTGTACCAGGACGGAACTTAATCTCTTTCACCTGAGTCTGTTTTTGGTTCTTACGAGCAGCTGCTTTTTGCTTGCTGTCTTCGTACAAAAACTTGCCGTAATCCATAACCCTACATACAGGCGGATCGGCGTTAGGTGAAATTTCGACTAAATCGAGCTCAGAATCTTCGGCTAGACGCATTGCGTCTGCGAGACTCAAAATACCGGCTTGCTCCCCGTCTGCACCAATAACCCGGACCTCAGTGGCCTTAATTGCGTTATTGACACGTTGCTGTTTCTTGATGGCTATGGTGATACCTCTTTAAGTTTCTAAGTAATGACTCAAAACACTTTTTAAGCTTTTCTGAATCTCATGTTTTTCTGTACACATTCAATGCTTTTGCTTTTTACACAAGCCGCGTATTTTAAATCAAAATGCAGCTTCAAAAAGGCCTTTAATTCAATAACTGCGTATTTTTTGCGAATATGAGCGCACTTCTTAAAAGATGCGTTCACATAACCCAATTTTGGTAGACGCGATTGGATTCGAACCAACGACCCCCACCATGTCAAGGTGGTGCTCTAACCAACTGAGCTACGCGTCTAAAATTAGGATGCGGACAATATCAAACCCCCATAGGAGTTTCAACAGGTTTTAGTGACTAAAAGCCTTTGTTTTTTCAGACTATTTCAGCGTATTGACACAATTCTTTACAGCATGGCTCTGCAATTTCAGACCAGTTAGTTAATAATAGGGTATAGCGCGCATTTTGCGTTCCAACTTAAATCCTATATGAGGGATTCGATACCATGGATATGATGAAATTAGCCACTCAAGTTCTAGCATCTAAGCTAAGCAGTTCAGCTAGCAACAATGATGACTTGCTACAATCTGTAATTGGAAATCTATTAGGCGGCTCTGGTGGCCAAGGAATAGATTTGGGCTCGATCGTAGGCAGCCTTCAAGGCGGCGGTTTGGCAGATATAGCGGAGTCTTGGTTAGGCAACGGTTCTAACGCTGACATATCACCTTCACAAATTGAGTCTCTATTAGGCAGCGATAAGCTTAAAGAAGCGGCTTCACAGCTAGGCGCAAATCAAGATGAGTTACTCGCAGGTCTGCGTGAAATGCTACCTCAGGTAGTCGATAAGTCTTCTAGCGACGGCAATCTGTTAGATGCTGTAGGCGGATTATCAGGCCTTGCCAATCTTGCTGGTAAGTTCTTGAAATAAGCAGCAACTATATTTGTCGGCAGCTGAACACCTCTGTCGATACAAAAAAAGCGATACTTGAGAGAGTGTCGCTTTTTTTATGGACATATTAACAACGAGTGTTTTGGTCCCCCGATAAAAACACGGCCGACCTCAACACGCAATTAATACTCAGTTTTCACACTAATCACCTAAACATGAGGTTGGCCTGAATCTACTGAATCGTCTACACTGTTTGAAAGTCAAAAAAACAAAGAGTCATTACAATGAATCTCGCAAATCAAGTCTTACTCGCACTCATACTCGGAATAGCCGTTGGTCTTGGCCTTAATTGGTCTGAACTGGCGAGTAACCCGTGGATTCAGACCAATATTATTGAGGGTGTGTTTTTCGTCGTTGGCCAAATATTTGTAAATGGCCTAAAAATGCTTGTTGTTCCTCTAGTTTTGTTCTCACTGATTCCCGGCATCATTGGTATTGGCGATATTAAGCTATTGGGCAAGATTGGCTCCAAGTCTTTCGCGCTCTACATAATTACTACCGCAATTGCCATCACAACCGCAATTGCTTTCGCTGTGTTCTCTGGCATTGGCGAAAACATGACTATTCCATTTGAAGGAGGGTTTGCCGGTAAAGAAGCGGGTAAGTCGTTCTCTGAAATTTTAGTTGGCATAGTTCCAAGCAATATTTTTCAGGCAATGGCTAACAGCGAGATGTTAGCGGTTATCTTTTTCGCCATATTTTTCGGCATAGCGCTACTAATTGAAGTAAAACGCTCTGCGGACCTTGTGTCGTTGATCGAACAAATTAACCGAGTAATCATGCGCATGGTCGAAATGGTGATGTTGCTCGCACCGTATGCTGTGTTCTGCTTGGTTGGTAAAGCCGTTGCCGAACTTGGATTAGACTTAGTCGCCCAGCTTTCGGGCTACTTCTTGGTCGTTATCGCAGCGTTGTTATTCCACGCACTAGTAACGCAAATGCTTTTGCTAAAAGCATTGAGCGGTTTAAACATCAAAACGTTCTTAACTAAGATTCGAAATGTTCAGTTGTTTGCGTTTTCTACATCCAGCTCTGGCGCAACAATCCCAATCACCCTTCGTACCGTTCAAGAGCGTCTGGGCGTAGATCGCGCCGTGTCTTCATTTAGTGTTCCATTTGGCGCAACCATTAACATGGATGGCACAGCTATTATGCAAGGGGTCGCGACTGTTTTTATCGCCAACCTTTACGCTGTTGATCTGGGTTTAGGTGGTTACGTAACCGTTGTTGTTACAGCTGTTTTAGCGTCGATAGGAACTGCGGCCGTTCCGTCAGTTGGTCTCGTGATGCTTACTCTGGTATTCAATCAGGTAGGCCTACCTGTAGAAGCTATTGGCATTATCATCGGTGTTGATCGCTTACTGGATATGACCCGTACCGCCGTCAACGTTACAGGTGACGCCGTAGTGACAACTATTGTTGCTAAGAGTGAAGGCAAAATGGATCTGTCTATTTATAACGATCCAAATGCAGGCTTGGTCGACGACGATGAGATCGAAGAACTGTTGCATCATAAATCGTAGGTGCTCTTTTTAATATCTAACACGCGCTAGCTGAGCTACGCGTTGTTAGGTCTGCTGCAAAATTAAAAAAGCCTAGATCGCTAAATACGATCTAGGCTTTTTGCTAACTCAAATTACTGCTGTCTAGCTACTTCTTATTCCTGCGGGTGGTTTATATACCTAACGATGAATACGAATCACTAATACGCTCAATAGCAATCATCATCGCTGCGGTGCGCAAGTCAGGAATACGACTGTCATTATTCCATTTCGCACTGATGGACGCATAGCCCTCTCGCATAACGTCATCAAGACCAGAGCGAACCAAGTCTAACTCCGTAGGACCCTCAATAATTTTGTCACGCCAACCTTCAGGCACTTTCTTACCTACCAATTCTTCAACGGCGGAAAGAATATTAATCATTTGGTTTTCGGCTTGTCTGCGACCGAGTCGGCCAAAACGGATGTGACTCAAATTCTTAACCCATTCGAAATACGAAACCGTTACACCACCCGCATTTGCATATAGATCAGGAATGATCAGACACTTTCGATCTAACAGAATCTGATTAGCCGTAAATGTAATCGGACCATTAGCCGCCTCAATAATGATTTTTGCTTTAATGTCATTCGCGTTGTCGACTGTGATTACACCTTCCAGCGCCGCTGGAATCATGATGTCACACTCCATTGCCAACACACTAGCAGAGTCCTCGGTATAGCCCTTATACCCTTTAACACCGCCGTTTTTGTGGATATGCATATGCAACCCATCAATATCTATCCCAGACTCGTCAACGACAGCGCCGTCACGTTCAATGACCCCAACAACAATGGCTTCATCTTCTTGCGACAAAAATTGCGCTGCGTGATATCCCACGTTACCCAGACCTTGAACGACTATGCGCTTATCTTTGAGACCTGGTGTAACACCTGCGAACTCTAAATCTTTAGGATGTCGAAAGCATTCTCGCAATGCGTACTGAACGCCTCGCCCTGTTGCTTCTACACGGCCCCGAATACCACCTTTGCTGACTGGCTTACCCGTAACACATGCCCAGCTATTTAGTTCGTTTGGATTCAGGCGCTTATACTCATCGGCCATCCAAGCCATCTCGCGTTCGCCGGTTCCCATATCGGGTGCGGGTACATTTTGCGCTGGGCTTATTAAATGTCGTTTAGCGAGTTCTTGAGTAAAACGCCTCGTAATTCGCTCAAGTTCATGAGGTTCCCACGCAGTAGGATCAATCACAAGAGCCCCTTTTGAACCACCAAATGGAGCTTCAACCAGCGCGCACTTGTAAGTCATGAGAGCAGCTAACGCTTCGACTTCGTCTTGATCAGCATGAAGAGAATAACGGATGCCGCCTTTAACAGGCTCGCGATGTTCGGAATGGACTGAACGATATCCAGTAAATGTAACTAAGCCTCCTCTTAGCCGTACTCCAAAACGTACTACGTACGTCGAGTTACAAATTTTAATTTTGTGCCGTAATTCATCATTAAGTCCCACCAAGTCGGCCGCTTGATCGAAAGTGGTTTCTACCGAACCGAGGAAAGTATCCACATTAGTGCTCATTCCAAGTCCTCATTTTTAGTTATTGTTAGACGACATTGTCTTGCAGCAAAGAGTACTCCCAAGTGCGTCAGCTTTCCAGAAATGACTTTGCTTTTAATTCCAAGCAAAGAAGTCTGCAATCAGGTTGAAGACAAAGTGTACAGATACGTTTTAAACACTCAGCCATTAAAGCTTTTTAACGACCTAGCGCCAATAAAGTGAAACTAGCATCACGCCACATAACACAAGCACCAAATACCGAAGGATCGATGGATCGACCGTCATTAGCTTGTTAGACCCCATTCTGGCGCCTAAAAACTGACCAACCCACATCAGGCCACCAATAGCCCAAATTACTTTGGCATACCAGATAAACACGATTAGGGAGGCCAAGTTCGTGGCAAAGTTGAGCGGCTTAGCGTGCTTTGTAGCAGTAACAATATCTTGCCCGCGTAAAGACGTGCCAGCCAAGACGAAAAAAGAACCGGTACCTGGACCCAGCATTCCATCGTAAGAGCCAATTAGCGGGACGGCCGTTAAACCATAGGTTTTACGACTTATGCGCGGTTCGCGGTGAACCGTACTCGCTTTGGGAGAAAAGGTGAAATACAGAGCAATGACTACAATCACACAGGGAATCAAAAACTCTAAATGTTTAGCGTCAACAAACTGAATAATAATAGTGCCAATAACTGAGCCTACAAACGCGCTGACAATAAGCCATGCAATATCTTGGATCCGATATTGCTTACGCATCAATAACGTAATCGTCGAGGTGCCCGAACCACCAACGGCTTGCAGTTTGTTCGTACCTAGCGCCATTAGAGGCGGCACGCCTACCGCCAAGAGAGCTGGAATGGTGATCAACCCACCACCGCCAACTAAGGTGTCTATATAACCGGCCACAAACGCAGCAAGAAATAATAGTACCGCTGTAAACAGGGTTATTTCCAAGCCCGATATCTCAGCCATTTTTATAATTCTCCGTGAGCGAACTAAATGTTAATACTATAAAGTGTGCTTTTAGACGCGTGAAACGCAATTAATCTAGATATTTATCTTTACGGAGTTGGCTTTCTTCAACGTACTCGCGTCTAACCAATGCGATCGCCAAGGCCACCACCATGAGCAAGCCCATAGTGATGGTCAGCTTAATAAAAACCGCCCAAGAAATAACATCAAACCACATATCCAAGATGGCAATAAGCACCCAGAACACCAGTAAGGCTATGCAAATGATAGATGCGTATTTCATGACGCTCCTCCGCCTATGTAAGGTTGTTGTGTCTGATTCTGGTTTGCGCCGCGCTCTCTCTCCAGCACAACCATAAAGGCTTCGCGTTGAAAAAATAGCAACATACGTCTAATGTCTTTTTCCATCGTTATTACTCGCCATCCGTCATCGGCATTGGCGTTTAGAAATTCGCTAAAGCGCACTGGATCTACTTTAGACTGCCCCAGCACTAAAGACCCGAGCATGCCCTCTTGATAGATTACTACTTTATATTCTTTCATTACGATCTGGTCTAGACTCCATTTCGTTGTTTGGCTCTCTAGCTTATCCTTTCAAGTAGCCCGCCCGCAACTCTTCAACTTTATCGCGCACTCTAGCGGCTTGTTCAAACTCCAAGTTCTCGGCATGTTCGTACATTTGCTTTTCCAACTCCTTTAACGTTTTCGCAAACAGTTTAGGATCCGTTATCGGATTCACTTCGCCGCTCGGTATTCGTGACCGTGCTAATTCGGCTGCCGCGTTACTAGTAGCACCATCAATAATATCGCGTACTGCTTTGCGTACGCTCTTAGGTGTGATTCCATGCTTCTTATTGTATTCAACCTGCTTGGCACGACGACGATCGGTTTCATCAATCGCAATACGCATAGAGTTGGTGATTTTGTCAGCGTACAAAATAGCTCGACCATTTAGATTCCGAGCTGCGCGGCCAATGGTCTGAATGAGTGATCTCTTAGAGCGCAGAAAGCCTTCTTTGTCTGCGTCTAATATAGCGACTAAAGACACCTCTGGCATATCGAGACCTTCACGAAGTAAGTTAATACCCACAAGCACGTCAAACTCCCCTGCCCTTAGATCTCGTATGATTTCGACACGCTCTACAGTGTCTATGTCTGAATGTAAGTATCGAACTTTAACGCCTGCATCTGATAGATAGTCGGTAAGATCCTCAGACATACGTTTGGTAAGCGTGGTAATCAGAACTCGTTCGTCCTTAACTACGCGTTTGTTTATTTCAGATAGAACATCATCAACCTGTGTTGCAACTGGGCGTATTTCTATCTCTGGGTCTACTAGACCTGTAGGACGTACTACTTGATCGATAGTATTCGGATTTCGCTCAAGCTCGTAATCACCTGGCGTCGCCGACACAAACACGGCTTGGGGCATCATGCCAAGAAACTCTTCAAACTTAAGGGGCCTATTGTCCATAGCCGAAGGAAGCCGAAAACCATACTCCACTAAAGTTTCTTTACGAGAGCGATCACCTTTATACATAGCGCCGAGTTGCGGCACCATAACGTGGCTTTCGTCCAATACCATAAGGCCGTTAGACGGTAGATAATTAATAAGCGTTGGTGGTGGTTCGCCGGGCTCAGCTCCTGACAAGTATCGCGAGTAATTCTCAATACCATTGCAATAACCGAGTTCCTGCATCATTTCCAGGTCAAAGAGTGTTCTCTGCTCGAGTCTTTGCGCTTCGACTAACTTGTTCAATGAACGAAGTTGCTCAAGCCGCTCACGCAGCTCAAGGCGAATATGCTCGCAGGCTTCTATGACTTTTACTTTGGGTGTGACGTAGTGCGATTTAGGGAAGATCGTAACTCGCTTTAGATCTTCTTCAACAGAACCCGTCAACGGATCAAAACGCGATATCTTATCAACATCGTCGCCAAACAGTTCTATGCGAATGGCGTAACGTTCTGACTCAGCGGGATATATGTCAATCACATCCCCGCGCACACGAAAGGTTGCCCGTTTTAACTCGGTGTCGTTGCGCATGTATTGCAACTCAGCAAGACGCTTTAGCACAGCGCGCTGATCCATAATGTCGCCGACACTAAGGTGCAGAATCATTTCGTGATATTGCTCTGGATCACCCAACCCATATATCGCAGAAACCGTTGCGACAATAATAACGTCCTCTCGTTCGATAAGCGCCTTGGTCGCAGACAACCGCATTTGATCTATATGCTCGTTTACCGAAGCATCTTTCTCGATAAACGTATCCGAACTGGGCACGTAGGCTTCAGGCTGATAGTAATCGTAATATGAAACGAAATACTCAACGGCATTGTACGGAAAAAAGTCTCGCATTTCCGAATACAGCTGCGCGGCCAACGTTTTATTCGGCGCCATAATGATTGTTGGCCGTTGCAAATCTTGAATAACATTGGCAATGGTAAACGTTTTACCAGAACCGGTTACACCGAGAAGAGTTTGGAACGCTTCGCCGTCGCGGAACCCGCCCAATAAAGCCTTAATCGCTTGAGGTTGATCACCCGCAGGCTTGTACTCGCTAACTAACTGAAATTCTCGCTTCATTGTTTAGTGTTCTTAGGGTTTTTTTTGTGACGCGTGGGATTACGTTATTTGCATAGAAACGCAAGTATAGTTGAGTACGATCAATCTAAGGTTCGATTCGATTATTTTTTAGCGCTTGACGCAGATCCGTCCAGAGATTTATGGTCGTTATTCTCTCTAAACGCTTCAAGGATGAATCGTTATGCTCTTTGCACACCCACTCGCTGCATCAAAAGACAATAGCTCGCGTATTCTTGGGTTCTCTATGATTGAATTGATGGTGGCGGTATCGATAACTGGAATCATTGCCACTCTGGCAATGCCATCGTTTAATCAACTAATCCGTAATACTCAAGTTCGAGCAGATGCCGCCTCTCTGCATGCCTATCTTTCTTTTGCGCGTAAATATGCAATAACCAACCAAACCAATGTACATTTGTGTCAAAGACCCATTTCTGGCGCACTGCAATGTGACATTGGAAGGACTGCAGGTCGGTCATGGAACTCTGGGTGGATAGTCTTTGAAGACAAGAACCGTAACAATACTGTTGAGGACGACGAGATCCTTAAAATCATGTCCCCTCTAAACACATCAAACGTCCGATTTAATCAACGGGGTAAATTACGATTTCATGGCGATGGTAGCGCCCGAAGCGCAGGATTTTACATATGCTCAGAGGGAGCAACTGCGATGCGCCACATATCAATTTTACATACGGGTCGGGTTCGAATTAGAGACAAATTGCCTCTAGCACAGCGCGTAGCCTGTAAAAGTGCATGAATCCAAAAAAAACCGTTAAAATTTCTTGACCAAAGTTACCTGAATAAGTACGATGCGCGTCTGCTGAAATCTGATCCCCGATAGCTCAGTTGGTAGAGCAAATGACTGTTAATCATTGGGTCGCAAGTTCGAGTCTTGCTCGGGGAGCCATTTCACGCATTATATTTAGGAGCCTTTTGTTTTTGTTAACACCAAGCGACTTCTCAATCCCCATCTCCGATTTGCTATCCTCCTCTAGATATAAGTTACTGATTGCATATTAACTAGCGATCTTCTTACTGACAGTCTCGCACACAACTCTATACACATTTGAGCCTAGCTTTGTGCAACTAACCGAAAAGTAAAATACGTCAATACCTCTTAGAACACATTCGCTCCAACCCTCATGTCCCGTTAGTCGACCAAGCATCTTGCACGCGATGTAAAATTAATTTGATGTTAGAAAGTCTCATTTAACAAGCAAAACCGACGATACAATCAGTGTTGAAAAATCAACACTTGCGCGTCAACAGGTGTTTGCCTAAATTAAGCTCGTTGGAGTTTTGCTCATTCGACGGGTGTTGACCCACTTGATTAAACATAACTCGGGTTTACCCGAACAGCATGGAACACTAATACCTCCCCCCCCCCACGGTTTGGTTTCATGTGTCAGCGAAAGGTTTGAGACGCCCTTTTCTGACTTGGTGTTTTAATTTTGTGAAGAGCCCGTCGGGTGAGCATTCCAATTTTTCTATCCCTCACTCAAACCTCAAGCACGTGCGTTCCCTGCGATTTTTTAGTTCGCTTTATTGCTGTGCCTTGGAGAACGCATAATCGTACCGTGCAAAATTTGCCGTCCATCCAGACATGATTTTCGGCTCAAACGCGGTATAGTTATGAGTAACATCAACGATCGTTAATTACAGCTTCAAATGGACGCTCTATCTGCCCTTCACAATCGCGTATCTGTCAATATTTTAGAAGAACCCGCACCCACTGAATCTCAAGTTAACGACATTGTTCGCGCAGGCCTTCGTGCATGCGACCACCGCAATTTACGCCCGTGGAGTTACTTGTTAATTGAAGGAGAAGCTCGGCACGCATTTGGTACGCTTATGGCCGATGTTATGGAGAAACAGCGAGGCACGCCGTTAGAGCCTGAGTTCCGTAGGAAAATTCAGTGCAAGCCATTAAGAGCGCCCAGCATTATTGTGGTGGCAGCTGACATTAAAGAACACGATAAAGTGCCTGAGGCTGAGCAAATTATGTCCGGCGCAGCAAGTGCTCAAATGATGATGGTAGCTGCGCATGCTCTCGGAGTAGGAGCAATTTGGCGTAGCGGATCGATAATGTTTGAAAACGCGATGCTCGAGGGCCTAGGATTAAGCGCCAATCATCGACTGATTGGTTTTCTCTATCTGGGTAAGCCTGTGGTCACCAAACTGGTACCTGAGCTTGACCCAGATGACTTTTTAACGCGCTGGCCTAGCTAATATGAGCTAAACCAGTTTTCAGTACTAACAATACTGGATTAGAACTGGCTTTCAGGCGTAATGACTCTAAGACCATCCATTTCGTCCGATACTTTTACCTGACAGGCTAAGCGCGAGTTGTCCTTAACGTCTTCGGCGACTTCTAGCATTTCGGCTTCTAGATCAGCTGGCGAACCTACTACGGCCGTCCAGTCTTGGTCTATATAGACATGGCACGTGGCACAGGCACACGCTCCGCCACAATCGGCATCGATACCGGGGATGTCGTTGTTGGTAGCGGCTTCCATTAGGCTGTCGCCATTAGTCGCATCAACTTCGCGCTCTTCGCCTTGATAATCAATAAATATTACTTTTGCCATTACTAAACTCAATCGGTTAATTCGTGGGAAATAAATACAGCGCGGAGTCTACCTTGAAGACCACGCCAAAACAATTGTGGATTGACGTAAGCTTGGCGTGATATTTTCTTTTCTGGTAATCCATACACAATCCTCTGCTCAGTAATGGCTAATGGAAGTTACGTGATTTAGATCGCAATTCTGGTAAAGCATGATCTTGGCGTTCTATGTACGCGGCTACTACATGTACAACGCCGTTCTTATGTTCGAGCTGACCTTTCACATGAAGGATGTTGCTGGTCAGTACCGCCTGCCTAAACCGCTCTTGCACGGCTTTCCACAACACCACATTTATATTGCCTGTTTCGTCCTCTAAGGTCATAAACATAACCCCGCTTGCCGTACCTGGCCGCTGCCTACCGGTTACTACGCCTGCCACCTCGATCATACTGTTGTTACGCCGCGACAGTAACTGCGCGGCGGGCACACAGCGATTAAACGGCTTGGTATCGCGCAATAGCTGCAACGGATGATATTTCAGAGAAACGCCGCGAGCATGTTGATAATCGGCACTTAGGGTTTCGAGCGCATCTAAGTCTTGAATAAATTCGGCTGAGCTAGGTTCTTGTGTATTAAAACCATCGTCGCATTGCAAAGCGTGCCAATAGGCACGACGTCGATTACTCTCAAATTGGTGAAACACATCGGCGTTAATCAGCTTACGCAGTTGGTCGGAATGAAACAGGCCTCGTTGACGCACATCGTTGACGCTATAAAAACGTTTTAAGCTCCGGGACTCAATGGCCACTTTTACGGATTCCTCGGAAACACCCTTAATAAGGCATAAACCTAGTCTTAATGCCGGCTGATTGTTCCGTAAAGTTAAATCAACTGTGTGCTCCCATGAACTACGATTAATACACGCGGGCAACACCCCTATGTTGTGTCGCCGTGCGTCTTGTATAAGCTGCGATGGCGAATAAAACCCCATTGGCTGGCTATTTAATATGCCTGCGTAAAAAGCCGTAGGGTGATGGTACTTAAGCCACGAAGAAATATAGACCAACAAGGCAAAGCTAGCTGAGTGCGATTCAGGAAAGCCATAACTACCAAAACCTTTAATCTGTTCAAATAAGCGCACTGCAAAGTCGTGCGGGTGGCCGCGCCGCAACATACCTTGCAGCAGCTTATGCCGAAACTGTTCAAGGTCACCGTTCTTACCCCAGCTCGCCATCGCTCGCCTTAGTTGGTCGGCCTCACCGCCACTAAAGCCTGCCGCCACCATAGTGAGCTTGATCACCTGCTCCTGAAAGATAGGTACGCCTAAGGTGCGATCAAGCACCGCTTTAATTTCGTCGTTGGCGTACTCTACCGCTTCTTCGCCATTACGACGTTTTAGAAAAGGGTGCACCATGTCGCCTTGAATAGGCCCAGGCCTAACGATGGCAACCTGAATCACTAGATCATAAAAACAGCGCGGCCTAAGCCGTGGCAACATCGACATTTGCGCGCGCGACTCCACCTGAAACACACCTAAGCTATCGCCCGCACACAACATGTCGTACACCTTTGGATCCTCGCGTGGAATATCTTGCACGCGCATTCGCTTGCCTGAGTAGTCGCTGATTATCTGTAGTGCGCGCGATATGGCGCTTAGCATACCTAAACCTAGAATATCAACTTTGAGCAGCCCCAGTATTTCGATGTCGTATTTATCCCATTGAATAATGGTTCTATCTGGCATTGCCGCGTTCTCGATGGGCACTAGCGTGCTGGTCTGGCTCTCGGTAATTAAAAAACCACCCACATGCTGAGACAAATGCCGCGGCGTGCCTAGTATTTGCTTAACCAACGAAAAGAAATATCGATTTAAGTTACTGCTTAAATCCAACTGACGTTTCTGCATTTGCTCCGTCAGCATCTCTATTTTGTCCCACCACGCCATCGAGCGATTAAGCTCTTCAATAAAGTTACCCGGCAAGCCTAAGGCTTTACCAACATCGCGTATCGCACTCTTACGCCGATACGTAATAACCGTGGCGGTGAGTGCGGTGCGCCGCCGCGTGTATTTTTGATAAATGTATTGAATAACCTCTTCGCGGCGATGGCTCTCAAAGTCCACATCAATGTCGGGCGGTTCATTACGCTCTTTAGAAATAAAACGCTCGAACAACAGATCATTCACCCCCGGATCGACCTCGGTAATGTGTAAGCAATAGCAAACGGCCGAATTAGCTGCTGAGCCACGCCCTTGGCACAAAATACCGCGCGTTCGGGCAAACGCCACAATGTCGTATACGGTTAGAAAATAATACTCATATTCAAGCTCGCGTATGATGCGCAGTTCTCTTCTGATCGAACGAATAACTTTATCTGGAACCTTTTTATTTGGGGCATCGGCCCAGCGCTTACGAGCCCCTAAAAATGTTAAATGACGCAAATGTGTAGTGGCCGTCATGCCATCTGGCACTACTTCGTGCGGATACTCATAACGCAGTTCGGCCATACTAAAATGGCATAAGTCGGCAATACGCACCGTTTCTTCAAGCAGCGCATGAGGGTATTGCCGCTCCAACACTTTTAACGGCTTTAGATAACGCTCGGCATTGCTGTACCGGTTTAGCTTAAGCTTATCGACGGTGGTGCGCAGGCGAATAGCCGATACCGTATCTTGTAAAGGTTTGCGTGATTTACAGTGCATATGCACATCGTTACACGCCACCATATTGATGCCTGTGCCTCGACTGAGCTTGTCACGATACAAATACCGCACTTGGTCATCGCTATTCCAGAACAGCTCAACGCCAAGCCATACACGCCCCTTAAACCATTGCGCTAGTTGCGCGCCCTGCTCGGCATCATCCGACTGGTCGCTCGGCAACCAAATAGCCAAACAGTTTTGTAGCCCAAACTGTAAATCGCGTAAATGCAGCGAATACTCGCCTTTAGGGCTACGCCGCCGCCCTTTAGTGATGAGCGATGATATTTCGCTGTAGGCTACACGGCTTGGGGCAAGCAGCAGTAGCTTTAGTGGTTGCTTGTTTTTACTATTGGTTTGAAGCGTAAACTCGCTGCCCACTATTAGCTTTATACCGGTCTCTACACTCGCTTGATAAGCTTTAACAATGCCGGCAAACGAGCACTCGTCAGTAATAGCAACGGCTGTATGCCCCAATTCAGAAGCTCTATAGACAATTTCAGTGGGACTCGACGCTCCCGTTAAGAACGTATAGTGGGATTTGGTATGCAGTTCAGCAAACATCAGTTCTAAGCGAATGCGCCATGCATATACCACTGTTGTTGAGTACGCTCAAAGTACACCCACAACAAACGGCCGCTGGCTTGGCGGGCAATGTAATAGTCGCGGCTACACAGTTGCGACCACCAATGACTGCTGACTCGATTAGGCCCGTGTATAAACGTCAGTGGGCCTTCGCAAAAAGGGCGACCATCGGCCTGTTTTGATAGGCGCTTCGGATGCTCTAACAGCCACAGAGGCTCATCCATCAGTTCATTTTTTTGCCCCCCGTCATCATTCCTTTGCTCGGCCCATGCTTTTTCCTGTTTTGAGTATGATGCCTTAGACACCAAACTATTCGTCATCAAGCCAGACTGATTTGCTAGCTCAGGCAAATGCTCTGGCTGAGCTTTTAGCTCGCGCACTGAGCCCGTACCTAGTCGGCTATTGAGTCGGTCTATTAGACGATCAAAGTTTTCTTGGTCTGGGCGGGGGTCAAACAGGTCGTCGTGCCATAACGACTTAGCGAACAACTCTTCGCTAGCGAGCTCGATACGTGAGAACTCCCAGTCCATAGCGGTACTGGCAAATTTAAGATTGGTTAGCTCCTGAATCATTTTTAAGTCGAGCTTAATGCTATTAACATTGATCTCGATGGTTTTCAGAAGACGGTTATTTTCATGATAGAAACGCCACGTAAACCCTCGGCACAGCAACTGACGGTCTTGCACAAAGCTCAATAAGTCTTGCAGTAAGCGAGTCACTTGCTGCTCAATCCACAGACGGTTGCGGATAGGCTCGGCAAAATCAACGTTGGCGGAAAAAGCCTCTGGCGGTGTTGTGAACAATTGTGGATCAGCGGTCTGCCCAAGCAACTGATTTAAATAAACCAAAGCATCTCGACCAAAACGCTCGCCCATCTCGTCAGCCGGAATCGACACAATATCGCCCACGGTTGTAAAGCCGCAATGCTTTAGCTGCGCTGTGGTTTTTGGATGCAGGTTTAGGTCTTGTAAATAAACATGCTTTAACAGCTCTTGCCAGCCATTTAACTCCCAACCTTGCTGGTAACCATTACTCAGCACATAAGCCGCTTTAGGTGTGGCCGCCACGGCACTGCAAACATCCATATTCAAGCGCTCTAACTCAACATCAATAAGATGATGCAAATGTTTAAGGCCGCGAAACAACGACAAGCTACGGCCTATCTCAAGCAGTAAGGTGTGGTCGTCGTATACGCAAACATGCGAGGTAAAGCGATACGCCCATTCGCTTAGCTGCTTTAGCTTAAGGTCTTCGTGTTCGCATTGCCGCTCGACTAACTGCCCTGCCGGATTAAGCATCAGCGCATGGCCTACACTCTGCCCTTCGCACACGCCATAGTCTTCGGCGTTCTGGTTGAGCTGCCACACTTGGTAGTCTTGAGTGATTATCGTATTACTTTGATCGGCATAACGTACACCCACAGCATTAAGCGGCAGATATGCAAAGCGTAAGCATAACCATACTGCTTTCTGTTTACGATTAGGCTTGAGGCTAGAGCCATCTAAAACGGTAGAGGCACTGGTGCCTTGTGCACGTAGAGCGATCGTCATAATCAGCTCACTCGCTTTAGAGTTATAACGTTATCGCTGTCGTTTAGATTATCTAGGTGCTTAGAGATATGAGCGGCTTTAGCCAGAATGCGCAACTGTTGTTGTGGCGCGCCGTATTGCCTGTTGGCGTGTGGCAGAAGCTGTACTGGCAAGCGTTGCCAGCGCTCATAATGCGGGGGCAGCGACAATACGCATTCTTGCCCGCCCCAACTCTGGGGTTGTTTTACGACCTGAACACGCAAGTGGCTATAGTCGTCGGCAATTAATTTCAGACGCAAACTAGAAGCCGATGCCTGCTGCAACATGTCTGTGTACCTGAATAAGACGTGCCACGATTTGGTTTTTTCAGCGGCCAATTGCAAACGGCGCGTTTGGCGCTGCGTTAAGTTATGCCTACCCGTCCATGTAAATACCGCGGCACAAGATTCAGACAATAGCGCTTGCTCAGCGGCCCATAAGGTATCGATCAGCGAGCGCGTTTGCACTACCGCCACTTGTTCAAAGTCTATGCCTAACTTAAGTAATGCCGGTGCGTAAGGTTGATGTGGTGGCGCTATCCATAAACAGCGTTTAGATGCTATAGCTGCTTTTGATGTCTTATTCGCTGAAGGCCCTCTACTGGCTAAGGGCTCTGCTGATCGAGACTGTAAGGCTGGCATTAACAGCCTTAGTTCTCCAATACCATCCTGGCTCAAACCTAACTCGGTAGTCGCTCCCAATGGCCAACCGCCTATTGCCTCATTAAGTGCCGCAAAGCCCGTATCTAGGTTGTCATGTCGGTGCTGCAATAGATCACTCGAGCGCCAAACATGTTTAGATAATAGACCCTGAAGCTGTTCGGTTTGAATAGATGTGACCTGAATAGATTCGGGCTCAGTAGTGTCAACATCACTATGCTCTGCTAGATTAAAAGCCACTGGCTGCTCAGGTGCTTCTCGGCCAGATGTGTTTCCATTAGGTGTCGCCGGGCTATAGCTGCTCACTCGCTCTCGGGCTACTTGACCCATCAGTTCAGCTTCAGCCGGCTCTTGAGCATCCAAGTCAAATGCCGCAAAGAGATCGCCGTTAACGCCTATTTTATCGGACGTATAAGGGTTAGCTTTTTTGGACTTATTTAAGAGCTTCGAGGACATGTCTCTAGCTTATTTGATTAACGTACTCTTTTCAATAAATACTGTTTTAATACACAGTTTATTTTAAAAGTTACCACAAATACAGTCTGTGCAATGGCAATCAAAGTAAGCAGTCACAATACCCGCCCAGCAGGGTACGGCATTGCTGCAATTAACTGATAAAACTGAATATAAAACACGCTTGGCTGAACTCTAAACAAGAGTTAAGTTGAAAAACGTAGAGCCATTAGTAGCATTCTAACGACGGAGTTTGACGATATAGTTTGACGGTATGATTTCACCTTTATTAGCGCAGGGGTTGGCGAAAACGAAGGTTATTAGGAGCCAACCGGAAGACCTAGAAGCCTGTGTTCAATGCATTCAATTCGACCCAAAGGACACACAACTTTCAGACTATCGCTTTTCTGCGCTTTTTACTGAAAGATCAACCGCCTAGCGGCGTAGATGGCTATGACTCAGGTTTATTTAGTTCGCCGTTAACCAACGCCGCCGTCAACGCATCAAAGCACATTCTGTCACGCCTTCAGCCGTGTTATCGTTGTTATGGAAATGACCTCTATAGACGATTTTTTAGTCTGCAAAGACTCTTGTTTAAACTGCTATTTATTATTACTGTAAGACACGTATGCTTTTATTCATTCATTGGCGGAGTCAGGGTTAACACATGAACATCAATTCGCCTGAATTCCTCAACAACCCGTATCCGTTTTATGCAGAGCGTAGGGCTAGCGCCCCCGTATTTCGGAGGAATGACTTTGAGTGGACAATTACTGGATTTCAAGAACTATCAACATTCTTAGCCAAACCATCGGCTGGTCGTGGCAATATTGGCCAGACTCCGCATCGTGGTGGAGACACTTCAGCAATTGATGCCTTAAAGAAAAACAACCCATCATTGGCACTCATAGAACGTTGGATGACGTTCCAAAACCCACCTAAACATACTAAAACACGCGGCAATATAGCCAGCGTGTTTACCAATAAATTAGTTTCTTTACTCGAACAAAGCATCCGTAAGACTCTACGCGAATTGCTGTATTCGAATACCGAGCAAGGCACAGAGTTTGATTTTGTTTCGACAGTCGCGTACCCGTTTCCGCTGACCGTCATTTCAGACATGCTTGGTATACCTAAAGAGGACCGCACTCAATTTGCGAAATTGACGCGGAGTTTAACTATTGCTACACAATCCAACTTTCATCAGTTACCGAAGTCAGTTTTACAGGAGCTAAACAACTCTGCTGTCGCGCTTGAAATGTACTTTAAAGAATTACTACCGAAGAAAATCGCCAATCAAAGTGACGATCTAATGACTCGCCTCATCAATAAAAATTCAAAGGATCTTGATACACAAGAGTTACTAGCAAATTGTGTTTTCCTTCTATTTGCAGGGCAAGACACAACAACATGCTTGCTTACAAACGCAATGAGCGCATTTTTTGCGCATCCAGAAGAATGGCAGAAGCTGATAAAACAACCAGACCTTATTCCAAATGCCGTTGAGGAATGTTTACGGTTTGACCCTTCAGTTCAGTTAGTTGGTCGATTTGCGCTAGAAGACATCGAGATTGAAAACAATGTTATTAAGCAAGGTCACCACGTTTTTGCTTTTCTTGGTGCGGCGGGCAGAGACCCTTTGGCCAACCCGACTCCAGACATCTTTGACGTTAGTCGTAAAAATATTAAGCACCTTGCTTTTGCTCGAGGCGCACACCATTGCTTAGGAGCAACGTTAGCTCGACTCGAGATCAGAATATTCATTGAAGAAATGTTGAATCTCATGCCAACCATAGAGGCTGCGGGCGACGCTATCAGGCGACCTACCTGGTTGCTTCGTGGGTTTGACCGGATGCCAGTGAGAGTAGCGTGATCAATATATCGCTTCCCTCAGGGCTCTACTCTTTTCGCCTGGATGACCTTCAGGAACTTAGATTCAGCAAGTACACTTTAACCAATGTATTCGAAAAAATCACAGTGCCGCAACGTGAGGCTTGTGTCGAATTATGGACGCGAAACCGAGTCATACATTCCAAACAAGAAGCACTGGCACGCACTGATCAAGTTTGTTATTTCATTACGGAGACACAGACTGGCAAATTGATAGGAGTGAACACCCTCTATAAGTCAGCGAATCACAGCACAGGAAATGGTGTATGGCTCTATAGGATGTTCATCGACCCTCAGCATCGAAACACCCGCATAATGATTATTGGTACGGCGATGATGCTGTGTTTTTCAAAAATGTATTTGGCCGACCGAGGCCTAAAGGGAGTGGTCAACATTAATGAGAACTCTAAGCTTAGGCGGGCTGGAACGGCGCGTCTTTTCAAGCGTCTTGGGTATCGAAAGGTTGGTGAAGAAGATGGCAAAGAAGTCATTTTTTTTGAATTTGACAACATTAATTTTGTTACCAACACCTTAATTCCCGACATTCAATAATCTAGGCCATATATGGATACCTCCCCACTGTAAAGGCATAGCAATGCCTTAGCGATGCTTTGCAATTTCGCACACAGCATCACGAATTAAGGATATTTGCAGTTCGGTAAACTCAAGTTTTTTTCTTTTCTTAAAGTGTCCCCGTAATTCTCTAACTTCAACTCTATGATTGGCACTATGACTTGATGTGATTAGACTTATCAAAACCAATCGTTCAGATTTCATGCTTTCCTAGTAAAGAGCTGTGCAGACGCACTGCATGCAAAGGGTTACAATAACTGCCGGCTCATTCACGTTGTTCAGGGTGTCTAACCTTAAACTCTAGAAACCGTGTTCCTAAAAAAGAGTTAAGTTGAAAAACGTATAGGCATCATTACTATTCTAACAACGGAATTTGGCGCTATCTTTTCGCCCTTATTAAACCCATCAATAACTTTTATCACGGATTAGAGAGAGCAAAGTGCTGACATCATTTCTTGAATTACGCGAATGGCTATCAAGCCAAATCTTGGGACAAGCCAAGCTGGTTGACCGACTATTAATTGCATTGCTAGCCGATGGCCACCTATTGGTGGAGGGCGCTCCAGGCTTGGCTAAAACCAAGGCTATTAAGAGTCTGTCAGAAGGTCTAGAAGCCAGCTTCCAGCGTATTCAATTCACCCCAGACTTACTGCCTTCAGACATCACAGGTACCGAAATATTTCGTCCTGAGACGGCCGAGTTTGTGTTTCAAGAAGGGCCTATTTTTAATAACCTAGTGCTCGCCGACGAAATTAATCGCGCGCCAGCCAAGGTTCAGTCAGCGCTCTTAGAGGGTATGTCTGAACGGCAAGTCTCCGTAGGCCGCAACACTATGGCATTACCCGACTTGTTTTTGGTGATGGCGACTCAAAATCCAATTGAGCAAGAAGGAACCTATCCCCTACCCGAAGCTCAGCTAGATCGTTTTTTGATGCATATCAAAATTGATTACCCAGACAGTTCGGCCGAACGCGACATCCTGGCGTTAGCGCGTGGCGAAGCCCTTTCGAAAAGCGTACCTGCACCCAGTAAAAGCCTGTCGCAGGAAACCATAATGGCGGCACGCCAAGCCGTTATTCAAATGCATATGGCTGAATCCGTTGACGAGTATTTAGTGCAATTGGTATTGGCGACCCGCGCACCACAGAACTACGGCGAAGATATTGCCTCTTGGTTAGAGTATGGCGCAAGCCCGCGCGCCACTATTGCCTTAGATCGTTGCGCACGAGCACACGCTTGGTTAAACAACCGAGACTATGTGTCACCCGATGATTTGCATGCGGTTGCACACGACTGCTTGCGTCATCGCCTAATATTGAGTTACGAAGCCGAGGCCGACGGCATTACTACCGATAAAGTAATCGACGCCCTGCTCGCTCGAGTGCCCATTGCTTAATAGTCTCACTATTAATTATTAGTAGCGCACCGATGCCTAACTCGCAATCAGTTTCAACAGCGCAAGCTCAAGCACAGCTGCAAAAAGCAGGAATAGTGACCTCGCTCGCTAGCCTGCTCAATGCGCGTCATTGGGCTAGCCGCTTGTCGCTGTTTGGTCGCCACCTTGCACGCAATCAGTTACTGGGCAACGTCCGGTCTAACTTTCGCGGACGAGGCATGGAGTTTGAAGAGGTGCGTCGGTATCAGCCTGGCGATGACATCCGCAACATTGACTGGAAAGTGACAGCGCGCGCTGACGGCACGTACACTAAGTTATTTAGAGAAGAGCGCGAGCTCCCTTGTCATATTTTGGTCGACCAACGCGCCAATATGTTTTTTGGTTCTAACGGAATGTTTAAATCCGTTTTAGCCGCCGAAGCGGCTGGCGGAATAGCGTGGGCCGCCTTAGCGGGCGGTGATCGCGTGGGAGGCCAGGTGTTGTCTAATCACGGCCATGCTGATTCGCGTGGTAAGCGTAGCAAACAAGCTGTTCTTAGATTTTTGCATGACATTCATGACGCAAACCAATCACTATTAGGCTCTACTACATTAGAGCCCACAGCATTAGAGCCCACTACGGAATCTAGTGCACGTTCATCATTGAGTTTGCGCGAAGGCTTGGAAGAATGTCAGCGCCTGATTAGACCCGGCACAGCGCTCTACATTATTAGTGATTTGCACGACTTTGATGACCTCTGCGCAAAAGCATTAGTCACCTTAAGTAAGTCGTGTGATGTATCGGTATTACAAATAGCCGATCCTTTTGAACAGAATCTTCCGGTGCGCGGGCAATTGGGTACGAGTGATGGCGAACACCACGCACGTATCCAGTTTTCGAACCAATTGGTAGCACAATACCAAGACGAGCAGTCTCAACATTTAGAACAGATCAGCGCCGCGCTAAGACACGCCAAGGCGTTTTACACCATATTGTCGACCGAGGAAGACGCGCGTAAGCATTTGTTGCGCGTGTTCTCCGACCGTTAACTCAATTGAATTGAATAGCTAGATCCCTTTTATGGCCAACAGCCCTAACCCACAACTTGTAGAAATGTTGCGCGAACAATTGCGCGACATCCAAACGCCTGAGCCTATTAGCTGGTGGCCGATGGCACCTGGGTGGTGGATGCTTATAGTGCTGGGTGTAGTTTTGTCTGTTGTGTTATTTCGATACCTTCGTAAACGTCAGCGAGAACGCGAGTATCGAAACTACTTAACAGACGAGTTAGAAGCCATCTATAACGCGTGGCAAGAGACTCAGAACACCAGTAACTACTGTCAGCAAGCCAATCAATTGCTCAAACGCGCTATGCTGAAAGTACAAACCGATTCGCGCAATGATAATAATACTGAACTGTCTGCAAGTTCCGAATTGAACTCAATAAGCGCCTTGTCAGGCTCCGCTTGGCTTGAATCTCTAGAGTCAGTGCATGAACCAATGAGCGAATCTGTGCATAACGCACTTGGCCTATATGTATATCAAGCGAACGCACAGATAGAGGGTGCTGTTGATGTACCAAGCCTGCATGCCGAGCTTACTAACTGGTTGTCCCAGCACCGTAGAGTCTTGAGCTCAAACACTCGCTCTGAAGATGCTGAAACAATACATAGAACGGTTGTGAGCGGAGAAGCATCATGATCGAATTACAGTGGTTATACGCCCTATTTTTATTGCCCCTACCCTTACTGGCACGCTTGGTAATAGCTGGCGTAGACAGCGCTGCTGGAGCGATCAAGGTTCCATTTTTCACCCGCGTACAATCATTACAAGGTGGTACCAGCAGCCCTTTGCGCGCGCGCTGGATAGCGGCGTTATTAATCTGGATCGCTTGGATAGCCTTGGTAACCGCAATTGCAAGACCTGTATGGATTGGCGACCCAATGTCATTTCCCTTAGAAAAACGCGACATGATGCTTGCGGTAGACATATCACCGTCTATGCAAGAGGAAGACATGTTAATTAGCCAGCGCTACGTCAGCCGCATAGACGCCGTTAAGTCAGTAGTGAGCGACTTTGTTGCAAACCGGCCTACAGATCGTTTAGGACTTATTTTATTTGGCGAGCGAGCTTATATGCAAACGCCTCTGACCTTTGACCGCACTACGGTCGAAGAACAACTCTTAAGTGCGCAACTCGGTTTCGCAGGAAATAGAACCGCGATTGGTGACGCAATAGGTATTGCCATCAAACGCTTACGCGGGCGTGCTGCAGAAAGCCGAGTTTTAGTGCTGCTTACAGATGGCGCAAACACTTCAGGCACTGACCCTCTAGAAGCCGCGAAGATCGCAGACGAAGCAGGTATTCGTATTCATACCATTGGTATTGGCGCGAGCAGTAAGCGCGAACGTGATTTCTTCGGTCGAGTACGAGACGTTAACCCTAGCGCAGACTTAGACGAGACTACGCTAAGCAATATCGCCACTCGAACTGGAGGCGTTTACTTTCGGGCCGAAGACCCCGCTCAACTGCAAGCCGTTTATAAACAACTGGATGAGTTGGAACCTACTCCAAAGGAACAATTCTTTAGACCCATTAAGAGCTTGATGCACTGGCCACTGGGCGTTTGTTTGGCCGCATGTTTGCTACTGGTTATTGTTAGGAGGCGCGGGTAGATTATGGACTTTAATGATTTTCACTTTATTCGACCGCTGTTCTTAGCCCTGCTGCCTTTAGGTCTCGGTTTGGGTTGGTGGATGAAACGCGCGCAAGTACAAACGGATTGGAACCGCTACCTGCCGGCTGAAGCACTCGCTGTATTGCGCATCGCGGGCAAAAAAGGCACGCAACGCCTTCCGGTATTTCTGTCTGCTATTTGGCTGCTAGTGTGTTTGGCCGCATCTGGTCCAAGCTGGATATCAACAGAAGTTCCTACGGTTCAGAATGAGCAAGCATTGGTTATTATCTTAGATCTCTCACCGTCGATGCTCGCAGAAGATCTAAAGCCCAACCGACTAACACGTGCCAAACTTAAAGTAGTTGACGCATTGCGATTACTTAAAGATGGTCAAGTTGCTTTGGTGGCCTATGCCGGTGATGCGCACGCGGTTAGCCCTTTAACCGACGACCCGTTAACTATTCAAGCTCTACTACCCGCTCTCGCCCCAAGTACCATGCCGGTGGCAGGTAGTAACATAGAAGCAGCCGTCGAGTTAGCCGTATCTTTATTAAAAGCCGCCAATGCGCCATCGGGCTCGCTGTTATTAATAAGCGACTCTATAGACCCTAACGCAATTGACGGTGCTGTAGAGGCGGCCCAAGGCTATAGCGTATCTATATTGGGCGTTGGCACTAGCAACCTCTCCCCCATTCCAGCAAGCACGGGCGGTTTCTTAAAGAATAGCCAGGGCGAAATAGTATTGGCTAAGCTAGATGCCGCTAATATGACGGCCGTAAGCTCAGCCACGGGCGGGCGGTTTGCCCTTCTGAGTTCCACTCAAAGTGATATCGAGTCGCTTATAAATACCGACGCAGACGGCGCGCTAAACCAAAACAGTGACCAAGTAGCTGAGCAATGGCAAGACCTTGGATACTTAGCCGCTATCTTGGCCGTACCTTTTATGCTGCTGCTATTCAGACGTGGGCTCATCTACGTTGTTTTGCTAACCTTGTTCGTGCCACTGGACGGTCATGCAGAGGAATCTCGATCGTTGTGGTCATCGCTTTGGCAGACGTCTGATCAATATGCTCAAAGACTTTATGAAAATGGGCATTTTGATTCAGCCGCAGAGGCATTTGACGACCCTGAATGGTCTATGGCCGCACATTATAAAGCCGATAAATTTGATTCGGCCGTCGAGCTAAGCCAAAAACTAGACGAAAACCAAAACACATCTGCCCGGACTTTGTATAACCAAGCTAATGCATTGGCGATGTCGGGTGATTTAGAGGCTGCACTAGAAAGTTATAATAAAGCGTTAGAAAAGGACCCCGAAAATGAAGATGCCGCATTTAACAAGAGCGTGGTTGAAGATCTTTTAAACCAGCAAGAGCCGTCTGAGCAGGAGCAATCTGAGCAGGAACAGTCTGAGCAGGAGCAGTCTGAACAGGAGCAGTCTGAGCAGGAGCAGTCTGAACAGGAACAGTCTGAACAGGAACAGTCTGAACAGGAACAGTCTGAACAGGAACAGTCTGAACAGGAACAGTCTGAACAGGAACAGTCTGAACAGGAACAGTCTGAGCAGGAACAATCTGAGCAGGAACAGTCTGAGCAGGAACAGTCTGAGCAGGAACAGTCTGAGGAAGAGCAAGCTGCAGAACTCGAAGAAACTGAAGCGAGTCTCGACGACCAAAGCGAACAGTGGCTACGTGCGATTCCTGACGACCCTAGCGGCTTCTTAAGACGAAAATTCGAATACGAATATCAGCAAAAGCAACGAGAAAGTAATGCCAACAAACGCGACGACGACGCTGACCCACGTTACTAAAACAAAGAATATGCAAGCTACACACTCAAATCTTAAATCTGCACCCTCATTTCGTATCTGGCTTAGCCTCATTACGTTAGTTCTGCTAATACCATTTACTAGCGTACACGCAGCCACCTTAACCAGCGTCGTCAATCGCAACCAAGTAGGCTTGAACGAAACGCTAACGTTATTGGTCACGTTCGATAATCAGGTCAACGAAGATGCATTGGACCTTTCACCGCTCTACCAAAATTTCGAAATTCTTGGTATCAGTCCTAACACCAGCAGTTCTGTCTCGATTATTAATGGACAAGCAACACGCGAAGCGAGTACCAGTTGGCGAGTTACTTTGCTTCCGCGTAACAAAGGAAACTTAACCATCCCCTCATTAATTGTTGAGGGTGCACGCAGTCAAGCAATTACCATATCGGTATCTGCTGTGCCTCAGGGCGACGCTAATTCAACACCATTATCCGCAACGATTAACGTTAGTTCTAACGCCGTATTGCCTGAAGAGCAAATACTCGTCACTATTCTTTTGTCTGCGGCTAATAACGTAGGCGACCTCAATGGACCTCCTTTACAAATTGATGGCGCCGAAGTTGTACAGCTTGGACAAGATGTACAGCGCAAGATCAATAACGGTATTTCTCGCCAAGAAATCACGTTGCGCTATGCGGTATTTGCGCAAACACCCGGAACTCTCAATATACCTGCTCTGACTTTTTCTGGTTCGGAAGGTGGGAGAACCAGCATTTTCACCAATAGAGGTCGTCAAGTTGTAGCGCGTACTACACCTAAATCCATTACCGTAACGCCAATTCCACAGACCTCACTCAAACCGTGGCTGGTTGCTAACGATATAAGCATCAGTGCTGATTGGGCGGGTGATGTGCAAAACATCCGAGTTGGTGAGCCAATAACCCGAAGCGTAAGTATCGTTGCGCGCGGCCAAAAAGCCGAAGCGATTCCGCCGTTGCTTTCGTCGAGTCAAAGCTCCGCTTATCAGAGCTATCAAGATCAGGCACAGCTTAAAACAGACACGTTAAACAGTGGCATTCAAGGAACTCGAATAGAATCTGAAGCGATTATTGCTAATACTGAAGGAGAGCTCGTTTTAGAGGAACAACGACTCCAGTACTGGAACGCACGAACCAATAAAATTGAAACCGCCGTGTTGCCTGCACAAACCCTAGAGGTATTGCCCGCCATTGTTAGTAATTCGAGCACGACACCAAATACCGTAAATACCAACACGAACAATCTAGAGCAGCATTTAGCACCCCCCTCTCTATTTGAACAGCAGACGGGAATACGTGTAAGCCCCGTCAGCCCCAAATTATGGCAATGGCTAAGCGCGATTTTAGCCATGCTTTGCTTGGCGCAAGCATTGTATATTTTCAAAACACGTGGCACACGAAACACACAGATCGACTCTGCTGAGTCATCAATTCCGGAGTCTGCGACAGAGAAAGAAGCCTGGGCGAATTTTATTGCACAGCTTAAGTCTAAGACTCTTAAAAATGAACATGTGGACAGTAAAGACGTTGCTGCATTAAGAAAGTTGCTTCAGGTGTGGACAAACGTGTTTTTTGAGCAGGCAGTATCTATCGATTCAATTTCGGAACTGCTCTCTCACGAAGCAGCTATTCAGCTCAGAAGTATTGACAGTCAAGCATTTTCCAATGCAACCAACGACGCCCTTAACTTGCACCTTGTAACCAAAGAATTAACCTCGCTCAGAAAGAGGTATCGAAACTCGTCGGGGAGTATCTCGTTGATGAAATCAAGGCAGAAGGCTGAGTCTTTGCCCGCTTTATACCCTCGTGGTTAGGCAAGCCGTCTAGCTACCCAAGCCTCAAGCGATGACTAAAGTTAAGGTCCATAGCTGGAGCTAGTTAGGATCAGCACGCAACAAAAAAGCCCCAGTACGAATTCGTACTGGGGCTTTTTTTGAATATGGTGCTCAGAGCGGGACTTGAACCCGCACGACTCTCGTCACTGCCCCCTCAAGACAGCGTGTCTACCAATTCCACCACCTGAGCAAATTCGCTAAGTAAACTACTGTTTAGTTAGTAGATAGGTCGTCTTGCACTGCATCAGCTGCTGCTTCTACAGCGTCTTCAGCTTGATCAACAGCTTCGTCAGCATCAATGGCTGGTACTTCAGAATCAATGACGGGTAACTCAGAATCAAGCTCAGGCATGTCGCTAGACAGTCCAGCTTCTTCGTCTTCTAAAATTGGAACTTCTGATGATGTGGTTGGCTGTGTTTCGAGCACAGACTGATCAACTACGCTGGCTGACTCGTTGCGCTGAGCATAAATATAAGCAAGCGTTAGGCAACTGATAAAGAACACGGCAACCATTATCGAAGTCATGCGGCTCAAAAAGTTAGCCGAGCCACGACTACCAAACATGCTTTGCGATCCACCACCGCCAAAGGCCGAACCCATGTCGCCTTTACTGGTTTGCATTAATGCCAAAACGATAATCGACAGCGAAGAAAACACTGTGACCACAATTAATATAGTTGTAATACCCATTTATAATCTCTCTAGATTTATTCTATTTGGTTATTCTGCTGCTTTACAAATAGCTGCAAAGCTTTCAACATCGAGTGAAGCGCCACCGACTAAACCGCCGTCGATGTCTTGCTGCGAAAACAGCTCAGCTGCATTGACAGGCTTTACGCTACCACCGTATAAAATTCTTACAGAGTCGGCTAACGACTCACTTTTCTTACTTAACTCAGCGCGAATAAATTGATGCACGCTTTGCGCTTGTGCTGGCGTTGCTGTCTCGCCAGTACCAATAGCCCAAACCGGCTCATAGGCGATATCGGCTTTTGCAAATGCTTCGATTCCTGCTGCGTTGATTACGCTTGCAAGCTGCTCAGCAATTACGCTTTCTGTCTGCCCAGCCTTACGTTGTTCTATGGTTTCACCCATACACAAAATTGGGCGAACCGCGGGATCCGTAACACCAACACACGCTACAAACTTAGCAGCCACTAACTCATTAGTTTCGCCATATATTTCACGACGTTCTGAATGCCCAACTAAGGAATACTGAACACCTAGGTCTTGCAACATTCCAAGTGATGTCTCACCGGTATAGGCGCCTTGTTCAAATTCATTAACCGTCTGAGCGCCAACCTTTATGGCAGAACCACATTTCTCGACCGCCGAGCTAGCTACACCTAAATACGGCATTGCTGGGCATAACAACACGTCGTAAGCAAGACCTTTTACAGGCGACTTTTCGAGCATTAGTGATAGTTCTGATACAAAGTTTTGCGCCATTGCGCTAGAACCATGCATCTTCCAGTTGGCGGCTATTAGTTTACGTCGCATTCAGTTTTTGCCTTTAAAATAAGGTGGCGAATATTACCACAGCAAATTGCTGATAACTACAATCTAATGAACTAAAAATATGTGGCTTAGGCGGTGTAGATCAAGCGATCTGAGCACTAACTTGAGCAGAGATATCTGCGCAGGTCTTAGCGACCAAATCAGCATCTTCGCCCTCTACCATAACCCGTATTACTGGCTCGGTTCCCGAAGGTCTTAAAAGTACTCGTCCGCGTTCTGCGAGTTGAGATTCGCCTTTTGTAACGGCGTCTTTTACTTGAGCAAGCTCGCAGACATCGCGAGCATTAATACCTCGCGGCAACTTAACGTTAATCATCTGTTGTGGAAACATGGTCATTTGACCCGCGAGTTCGTGTAATGGTTGTTGCATAAACTGTAACTGGGCGAGCACCTGTAGTGCCGATACAAGTCCATCGCCAGTGGTGGTTTTGTCCAAACAAATGAGGTGGCCTGATGATTCGCCACCTAAGGTCCAACCTCTCTGTTGTAGTTCTTGTAAGACATAGCGGTCGCCCACTTTCGCTCTAACAAAGGGTATACCTAAATCTTTAAGGGCTAGTTCCATACCTAAATTGGTCATCAACGTGCCAACTACGCCCCCCTTAAGACGATCTTGTTTCTGCAAACTACTGGCAATAACGAATATCAATTGATCACCGTCTACCACCCTACCCAGCTTGTCGACCATCATTACGCGGTCTGCGTCGCCATCAAATGCTATACCCACATCACACTGCTTATCAATCACTAGTTTCTGCAAACCACCAATGTGGGTCGAACCGCAATCTTCGTTTATGTTGTAGCCGTTAGGCTTATTGTTAATAACTTCGATGTCTGCGCCTAGCTCGTGGAAAACAGTAGGCGCTGATTGATACGACGCGCCGTTGGCGCAATCGATTGCCACCCTTAACCCTCTAAAGTCCATGCGACGTGGAATAGTGCCTTTACAGAATTCTACGTAACGACCTACGGCGTCATCCATGCGGTAAGCTTTACCAAGTTGCTCCGCATCGACCACAGTTAATGGTTCTGGCATAAGCGCTTCGATTTCGGCTTGTAGCTCGTCTGACAGCTTACTGCCATTGGGTGAGAAGAATTTAATGCCATTGTCTCGATAATGATTGTGAGACGCAGAGATCACCACTCCGGCCTTGGCTCGTGCAGTTTGAGTTAAGTAGGCAATAGCCGGTGTAGGCAAAGGACCTAATAGTTTTACGTCCATGCCCGCAGACGCTAAGCCCGCTTCCATGGCTGATTCGAGTAGATAGCCAGACACTCTTGTGTCTTTGCCAATCAATACTGGACCTGCTCCAAAGTGTTTCTTTATCACCGTCCCTAACGCCCAACCTAAGTGAACAATAGTCGCTGGCGTAATCGGTTCAATACCTACTTGACCGCGGATGCCGTCTGTTCCGAAAAATTTACTCATGATGCTTGCGCCCTAATCCGTTGTTGGTCGTTTATTAATTAGTAACAGTCTCTATCTATCGATTGTTGGCCTTAAAGCCAAATAGACTGTTTTGTTTTGTGCGATTTTTACTAATGCGCTAATCCGAAACACGCGAAAACTTTACCGCCTCGGCGCAACGAACAGCATCTGCAGTAGCTCTTACGTCATGTACACGGATTATTTTAGCACCATTGAGCGCAGCTTGAACGGCTAAGCCAATACTCCCATATAAACGCTCGTCAACCTCGCGTCCTAATATGCTGCCAATTATGGATTTTCTTGATACGCCAATGAGCACCTCGCATTCCAATTGAGTGCGGATGTGCTGTAGCGCATTCAACAGTTGCAAGTTGTGTTCTTGGGTCTTGCCAAAGCCGATACCCGGGTCCACAACAATATTGTCTCGAGTGATCCCATATTGTTCGCAAGCCAAGATTCGCTCTGTTAGAAAAGCAATGACTTCGTCAACAGCGTTAGAGTATTTCGGCGCCGCTTGCATCGTCGTGGGTTCACCTTGCATGTGCATTAAACACACGGGCAAATTACTCTGAGCTGCGGCTTCAAGAGCCTTGGGGTTTTGTAACGCTTTGACGTCATTTATAAAGGTTGCGCCGGCCTTAACTGCCGCTAGCATAACGTCGGCTTTGGAAGTATCGATAGAAATTACGGTGTCGGATTCTTTACGTATGCCTTCAATAACCGGCAATACGCGGTCTAGCTCTTGTTGCAGGCTCACTGGCACAGCGCCAGGCCTTGTGGACTCACCACCGACATCAAGAATATCCGCACCTTGCTCAATGAGGTCTAGGCCGTAGGCTATCGCCGCATTTGAGGCATAAAACTGTCCACCGTCAGAAAATGAATCTGGGGTTGTATTAATAATACCCATAATCGCTGCTTGAGGTCGCTCAAGCAGCTTCATCATCTGGCCTTGCTGCATGTATTTAGCTTTCGCTGGCTGGATTATCCATCTGAGGCTTAACTTCTGGAGAACCTTTCTCGTCGTCGCTATCGCCCTTGCTGCCTTTCTTAGGCTTAGGCAGATCGCTCGGCGGTGTAGGCTCCTTGCCTTTCATAATTTCGCCAATCTGTGAAGAGTCGATAGTTTCCCACTCGATCAATGCTTTGGTCATTACTTCGACCTTATCGCGGTTTTCATCCAATATCTTACGCGCACGAGCATACTCTTCGTCAATGATGCGAGATACTTCGGCATCTACAAGATTTGCTGTTTTTTCGCTGAGGTTTTTATTGGTAGCAATATCACGCCCCATAAAGACTTCGCTTTCGTTTTCGCCATAAACGCGGGTGCCGAGCAGATCGCTCATGCCCCATCGAGTCACCATGTTCTGCGCCATTTTAGTCGCAACTTCAAAGTCATTCGACGCGCCTGTCGTCATTTGATTCATGAACAATTCTTCCGCAATTCGACCGCCCATCAAAACAGCAATACGCGCAAGTAAGTAGTCTTTGTTGTGGCTGTATCGATCTTCCTTAGGTAACTGCATGGTCACACCGAGAGCGCGACCACGAGGAATAATGGTTACCTTGTGAACTGGATCAGTGTGCTCGCTAAGAACTTCCGCTACAACAGCATGACCTGATTCGTGATACGCCGTATTCAAGCGTTCTTCCTCAGGCATAACAATAGAACGACGTTCGACGCCCATCATCACTTTGTCCTTCGCAAGCTCGAAGTCATCCATCTCGACTAACTTTTTGTCTCCACGTGCGGCAAACAAAGCGGCTTCGTTAACCAAATTAGCAAGATCGGCACCAGAGAAGCCCGGAGTACCGCGAGCAATAATAGCCGCGTCTACCGATTTGCCAATGGGTGTTTTGCGCATGTGCACTTTTAAAATTTGTTCTCGACCACGAATGTCTGGTAACGGTACGTTGACCTGACGGTCAAATCGGCCTGGGCGCAATAGCGCCGGATCTAATACATCTGGTCGGTTCGTAGCGGCAATCACAATCACGCCTTCGCCACCTTCAAAACCGTCCATTTCTACCAATAACTGGTTTAACGTTTGCTCTCGCTCGTCGTGACCACCACCCATGCCTGCGCCACGATGCCGACCCACTGCGTCAATTTCATCAATGAAAATGATGCAAGGCGCGTTCTTTTTCGCTTCTTGGAACATGTCGCGTACTCGAGACGCGCCAACCCCAACAAACATTTCTACGAAATCTGAACCCGAGATAGAGAAAAAAGGTACTTTAGCTTCGCCTGCAATCGCTTTAGCTAATAGAGTTTTACCCGTACCTGGACTACCCGTCATCAACACACCACTAGGCATACGTCCGCCAAGCTTTTGAAAACGTGTTGGGTCACGCAAGAACTCTACAATTTCTTGTACTTCTTCTTTGGATTCTTCAATACCAGCAACGTCTTCAAACGTAACGCGGTTGGTGTCTTGATTTAATAGGCGAGCGCGGCTTTTACCAAAGCTCATTGCACCACCACGACCACCACCACCTTGCATTTGGCGCATCAAATAGACCCAAACACCTATGAAAAGAAGGATCGGAATAGTGTTGATTAAAATGCTCATCCAAATTGAGCGACCTTCTGCCTTTTTAACTTCAAACGAAATATCGCGAGTTATTAAAGTATCAATTAATGCCGGATCGTAAGGCATCACAGCTTGATAACGCGCGCCTGTTGATGGGTCCGCTCCTGAAATTGTCTCGGTGCCCTGATCAATCACAACGTTGTTTAGAGTGCCGTCATTAGTCAACTTGGCCATAAACTCAGAATACTTAAGTTGATTTGTCTCGCCCTTAGTATCTGCACTACGATCAGCCAGCATAGAGCCAACCATTAGCACGAGTAACACCAAAATAATGACGTTGGTAATTTTATTCACAATCGGTTCCTGTGGGTTAATCCAATAATTCGACTTAAACGGACTTAGATATATCGTCGATGCCCCATCCTATAGGGCCCCGATCAATATGTGAAAACCGTTCTCTTTCTTAATTTATTCTAACTATGGTGCTTAATCTCTTTCTACAGAACGGTTTGGATTCTCTAGGCAAAGATGTTTTCAAGTGGCGCAAGTTTAACATTTGTGAATGATAAGCGGTGTGACAACTGATTCATTTCAGGTCGAGTCGACATTACGGCAAAACAAACCCTAACCTTGCATCTACACCTCTAGTTTGGCGGTTAAATGTCTATTTTCAAGGATTTACTTGGGTTTTAAGCATTGCAACACCGTAAAACGAGCACTCACTATCTGTTTGGGATACGAGCCGAACTTCCTAGGAGAAACTAGATGGGTTTCTTATTCTTCGCCAAAAAATAGAATTCGCGACTGCCAGGACGTGAAGCGTTGGGTTTTCTAACAACTCCACTTTGGAAACGTGAGCGAACCTCTTTACGAAAATAGTGTGCCGCGCTGCCTTCAAATAGTTTAACCAACAGGTTTCCACCCACTTTTAAGCGCAAATCAGAAAAGTATAATACTGAGTCTAACAAACCCTCAAACTGAGCTTCGTCGACACTGCGTACGCCAGTAATGTTAGGCGCCATGTCAGATATAACCAAATCAACCTGACAACCATCGAGCAACTCATCCAATTGTTTCAATATGTCGGGGTCTTGGAAATCACCATGCAGGAATTGAACCTGATCCAAGTTATCCATCTCTATAAGGTCCACTGCAATGGTTTTGCACGCGCTACCGTGCTTGCGAGCAATATACTGCGACCAACCACCGGGGGTAGACCCGAGATCTATAATTGTCATACCAGATTTGATCAGCTTATCTTGCTCATCAATTTCTTGCAGTTTATAGACTGCTCTAGAGCGATAACCTTGACTCACGGCTCTCTTCACCCAAGCGTCATTTACATGTCGCCTGACCCATTCGCCTTTTTTATTACCTTTTTGTGCCATTTTGGGGATGAATTAGTTAGAAATTTGAGTAGAATCGCGCACCGACTTAAAACATTATTGCATTAAATGATTCTTACCGGAAAACAGAAGAACTATTTGCGCGGATTAGCACATTCGCTTAGCCCAATTGTTACTATAGGTAACAAAGGTTTAACCGAACCTGTTCTTGCAGAGATTGAGGCCGCACTCGACCACCACGAACTGCTTAAAATAAAATTGCCGAGCAACGATAAAGCTGAAAAAGTAGTACTCATGGCCAGTATAACCGCATCGACTAATGCCGAACCGGTTCAACTGATCGGCCGGGTTGGCGTAATTTATCGCGCTGCGAGTACTCCGAAACTGGTGCTGCCAAGCATCTAAATATTTCGATTAAAGTTCGACGACATCAAGGTCAGCGACTTCAGGGGGGGCAACATCAAGGTCCGCAATATCATTGGATCCAAATTTGATGCCCTGTTCGTTTAAAGCACTCACTACCTTTTTAGCAAATACGTTTTTGTCAAAATTGGAAATCACATCAAAGTCTAAAACCTCGAAGAGCTTTACATAATTCATTAGCGCAACCTCGCTCGCCAACGGGCTAATTTTCAGGCCTTTTAGGATTGGACCATTCTTTTGTTCGATAAGGGTCAATATACTGCCCTTGTCAAACGCCCTTGCATAGAGCCGACCATGAGCATAATTTTCGAGCTCACTATTGAGTTGCTCAAAAGACCAGCCATAAGCTTTAGACAATGCGCTCTCAGCAGAATGACCGTAATCAAGCAGTAGTAGAAAACGTGACGTGCGTTCCTTATATTCAACACTTGAATTAAAGAAGTGGGCCGTCATAAAAGCTTGTGCCTGAAACTCAGTCAGCTTTTCCAAATATGCCGAAGTACTTTCTGCTGACTTCGGCTGTGGAGCTTGTGTGCGCTGAAATAGATTCTTAGAATTGTAGCCGTTATCACCACCATCTGATTTAATGACCGCAATCAACTCTTCGTCAAGACTCTCGATTCCGCCAAGTAAAAGTCGACCCTTGTCTTCATGAAATGTCGGCATATAAAGCGACATTCCCTCGCGATACCAAAATGGTAATTCCTGCCCATATTGAGTGGGTTGGAGCTCTCGAGTAGCGATTACTTTATAAATATCAGTGCGTGCTGCCACCGATTTATTAGAACGACCAGCTAAACCGGAACCCAAATTGACTAATGCTGTAGGGTGCTGCGAGATAAGTGAACGAGCCGATACCAGCATTTTCTGCTGACCGAGACTTTCCCAAGTGTAATTACTATCAGTTACAAACAAACTCGTTGGTTTGCTAGCGCCTGGCGTCTGGGGACTTAAAATAAGCTGGCAAAACGCTGCATACTCCTCGAGCTTTTCGATCATTTCACGCGCTTCTTTCGCGCCTAGATCCGAAACCACATCAACATTCTTGCTCTGAATATGCAGCCAGTCTCGCGCGAGAAGCTGCTCATAGGCGATTTGTTGACCCAAAGCAGCACTTGACCAAAGCACCTGCACTAGAAGCGCAGACACCAGCAACAGTGCACCCACAACTTGCGCACAGTACCCCCTAAAAAGTTGAGACATGAGGCTATCCCCTTTTAACCTTCGTTATGCTTCGTATTTTACGGAAACTACTTCGTAGGTTTTTTCGCCTGCTGGCGCGTTAAACGTAAATTCATCTCCCTCGCGCTTACCGATAAGCGCACGACCAATTGGCGAGCTTAGAGAAATTTGTTTGTTTTCGATATCGGCTTCTAAATCACCGACAACTTGGTAACTCACTTCTTTTTTAGCTTCTACGTCGTACAACGTCACGTATGAGCCAAAAATCACTTTACCATTAGCGTTAAGCTTGGATGGATCAACAACCTCAGCGATGCTCAACTGTGATTCCAGTTCTTTAATACGGCCTTCAATAAAGCCCTGCTGTTCTTTAGCTGCATCATACTCGGCGTTTTCAGACAAATCCCCGTGCGAACGAGCTTCGGCTATTGCCGCGATTACTTTCGGCCGTTCGACACTCTTGAGGTTCTTAAGCTCTGCCTGAAGGCGTTCTGAGCCCTTTAATGTTAGTAGTACTCGATCCATTTTAAACTCTAAACCTTTATCGTTTTGTGCAAGTCTTGTAGCTTACGTACAGAGATTGCTGAATGTGCTTTGTGCGCCTCGCCCATTGCTCGAGCGGCCGCGATGTTAGTAAAGTAAGTAACTTTGCGCATCAGCGCTTCACGACGGATGGTGTACGAGTCCGCCAAACTTTCTTTATTCGATGTTGTATTGACCACCAAATCGGCATTGCCATCAATGATCATATCTACAATATGAGGTCGGCCTTGCTTTACTTTCTTGATCACCTTGACCGATATACCCTCGCCTTCGAAGTAGCGTGCCGTGCCAGACGTTGCGAATATCTTAAATCCTGCTGAACTGAGATATGCCGCTAAATCCGCTGCAATACGCTTATCGTCCTCGCGCACGCTAAATAGTGCGTTACCCGATTTAGGAATGGGAGAACTAGCGCCCATTTGCGACTTGCCATAGGCGGCTCCAAAATTGTCGCCTACGCCCATAACTTCTCCGGTACTCTTCATTTCTGGGCCGAGGATTGTATCGACTCCAGGAAATTTAACAAACGGGAAAACTGCTTCTTTCACCGAATAGTATTCTGGAATAATCTCATCTGTAACACCTTGCTCTGCTAAGCTTTTGCCCGCCATACATAATGCAGCCACTTTCGCTAAAGGACGAGAAGTCGCTTTAGATACAAAGGGCACTGTTCGCGAAGCTCTTGGGTTGACCTCAAGAACATAGATATCGTCTCCCTTAATAGCGTACTGAACGTTCATTAAACCGATCACATTGAGCGCCAACGCCATTTGCTTGGTCTGCTCGCGTAAACGGTCCTTAATGCTCTCAGACAGGCTGAATGGGGGAAGAGAGCAGGCTGAATCTCCAGAATGTACACCCGCTTCCTCAATGTGCTCCATGATGCCGCCGATAACCACATCTTTACCGTCACATATGGCGTCCATGTCCACTTCGATTGCGTCATTCAAGAAACGATCAAGCAACACTGGGGACTCGTTAGAGACTTGAAATGCTTCTCTCATATAACGCGCGAGAGAGCGTTCGTCATGCACAATCTCCATTGCTCGCCCACCTAAGACATAAGACGGTCTTACCACCAGCGGGTAACCCACTTCTTCAGCTAGTCTTAATGCGTCGGTTTCATTAGTCGCAATGCGGTTTGGCGGCTGTTTGAGTTTAAGGTCATTCAGCAACGCCTGAAAATGTTCGCGGTCTTCTGCGTTATGAATAGCTTCTGGCGACGTACCAATAATCTTAGTACCAGCCGCTTCCAAAGGTCGCGCTAGTTTGAGCGGTGTTTGTCCACCGTATTGAACAATGACCCCATTTGGGTTCTCTTTATGCACAATTTCCAACACATCTTCGAGTGTTAATGGCTCAAAATATAAGCGGTCAGACGTGTCGTAATCGGTAGAAACGGTTTCTGGATTACAGTTGACCATAATTGTTTCATAGCCTTCATCCCCAAGCGCCATTGCGGCGTGAACACAGCAATAGTCAAATTCAATACCTTGCCCAATACGATTCGGTCCGCCACCCAGCACCATGATTTTGTTGTTATTAGTTGGCTCAGATTCGCACTCTTCTTCGTACGTTGAATACATATAGGCTGTTGCCGTAGCGAATTCTGCTGCGCAAGAATCAACCCGTTTGTAAACAGGGCGAATATTCAACGCATGGCGGACATCACGCACTTCTTGCTCAGTAACATTGAGCAATTCTGAGATACGTATATCAGAGAACCCTTTGCGCTTAATGGCAAACATCATGTCCGCGTCAACATCGCCTAGACTTTGCTCACCAATTTCGGCCTCTGTTTCGATAAGATCCGCTACTTCAGCGAGAAACCAAGGCTCGATACCCGTCATCTCATGAACGTCTTGTATCGAATAACCATCGCGAAAGGCATCGCCGATGTACCACAAACGGTCTGCTTTAGGTGTTCTTAGTTCGTTTTCGAGTTTTAAACGTCGATCGTCGTCGTGCAGGTCTGCTAATTTTGTTTCGAACCCGTAACTGCCAATCTCCAAACTACGCATGGCTTTTTGCAATGACTCTTGGAAAGTACGACCAATCGCCATAGCCTCGCCCACAGACTTCATTTGGGTAGTTAAACTGTCGTCAGCTTGAGGAAATTTAACAAAATCAAAGCGTGGTATCTTAGTAACGACGTAATCGATACTTGGTTCAAAAGAAGCTGGCGTTAATCCGCCAGTAATCTCGTTCTTTAGCTCATCTAACGTATAACCAACGGCTAACTTCGCGGCTACTTTAGCAATTGGGAAGCCCGTGGCTTTAGACGCAAGCGCTGAAGATCGAGAAACACGTGGGTTCATTTCAATAATGATCATTCGACCATTGCTTGGGTCTATCGCAAACTGAACGTTAGAGCCGCCGGTGTCCACGCCAATCTCGCGTAATACCGCCAAACTCGCATCGCGCATTATTTGGTATTCTTTATCGGTTAGCGTTTGTGCTGGGGCTACAGTGATTGAATCGCCTGTGTGAACCCCCATTGCGTCAAAGTTTTCGATCGCGCAAATTATGATGCAGTTGTCATCGGTATCTCGAACAACTTCCATCTCGTATTCTTTCCAGCCGAAAACACATTCTTCGATCAGCAACTCGTCGGTTGGACTAGCGTCTAAACCTCGCTCACAAATAGTGTCGAACTCGGTTTTATTGTAAGCAATCCCTCCGCCTGTACCACCCATAGTAAAACTGGGTCGAATAATGACAGGCAAGCCTAAGTCTTCAAGGATTTTGTAGGCATCGTCCATACTGTGCGCAATGTCACCACGCACGGTCTCTAAGCCTATTTTGTGCATCGCCTTTTTAAACTTTTCGCGATCCTCGGCTTTATCAATAGCCTCCTTCTTTGCGCCAATCATCTCGACGCCATGTTTTTCTAGAACACCCTTACGCTCAAGATCAAGCGCACAGTTAAGCGCTGTTTGGCCACCCATGGTAGGTAACAAAGCGTCAGGCTTCTCGATCTCTATAATTTTTTCGACTGTTTGCCAATTAATAGGCTCGATATACGTCGCGTCTGCAAACCCTGGATCGGTCATTATTGTTGCAGGATTAGAGTTTACTAATACAACTCTATAGCCTTCTTCCTTAAGCGCTTTACACGCTTGAACACCAGAATAATCAAACTCACAGGCTTGACCAATAATGATCGGGCCCGCGCCTATAATCAGAATGGTTTTTATGTCTTCGCGCTTAGCCATCTATTTACCCTCTTTAGTAGCAGTCATCATCGCTATAAAGCGCTCAAACAGTGGTTTTACATCATTGGGTCCAGGACTCGCTTCAGGGTGTCCTTGAAACGAGAACGCCGACACATCGGTTCTCTCAAGCCCTTGAATAGTGTTGTCAAATAATGAGCGATGCGTTACGTTCAGATTACTCGGCAGGTCTGTTTCAGAAACAGAAAAACCGTGATTCTGGCTCGTTATCATAACTTTCTTAGTAGTGAGGTCTTGCACGGGGTGGTTAGCACCATGATGTCCAAACTTCATTTTTTCAGTTTTGGCACCAGAAGCAAGAGCCAATATTTGATGCCCCAGACAGATACCAAACACAGGAACACCAGCGGCTAGTAAATCTTGTGTTGCCTGGATCGCATAATCGCACGGCTCTGGGTCTCCAGGACCATTAGACAGAAACACCCCATCTGGTTGCTCAGCTAGCACTTGCTCCGCTGAAGTAGAGGCCGGTACTACGATAACTTCGCAGCCTAGTGAACTAAGAATTCTTAGAATGTTGTACTTAACCCCAAAATCGTAGGCGACAACTTTGAAGCGTGTTTCTGTTCGGCTTGCGTATCCGTTTTCTAAGCTCCAAACACTTTGATCCCAAGCGTAGGCTTGATCACACGTGACGACTTTAGCCAAGTCCATGCCCTTTATTCCAGGGAATCCCTTGGCGCTCGCCAATGCTTTATCCGCATCAATATCGTCACCGGCCATCAAGCAACCACTTAATGCGCCCTTTTCGCGCAATATACGAGTAAGACGCCGAGTATCGATGTCCGAAATTGCAACAATATTATTCTTCTCTAAATAGTCTTCTAGTCGCATCGTATTGCGCCAGTTGTTCGGCATTTTAGGTAAATCACGAATGATCAACCCTCGAACACTGGTAGACGCCGACTCTACATCCTCTTCATTGGTGCCTGTATTGCCAATGTGTGGATAGGTTAAAGTGACCATTTGTTCGGTATAAGAAGGGTCCGTTAAGATCTCTTGATAACCTGTCATCGAAGTATTAAAAACAACTTCGCCGGTGCTGGTGCCTTTTGCTCCAATCGCTTTACCCCAAAACAAAGATCCATCTTCCAGGGCTAATATTGCTGAATGTTTCAAACTATGGTCGCTCGCCGTGTTGGTTAATGTGAAAGGGTGAAATTTGCTTAAAAAAAGGGAGAAGCCAATGAGCTTCTCCCTTCTTAGAATTTGGTATAAAAACCATTACGTTATAACCCAATAACAAGGGCTAATAAAAACCTGTGAGATAAAACAGTGTTGATCAAAAGTTAACAAAACACGCGCTCTTAGATTATTTTTGGTGGTTATTTTAATGATTTTGCGTCGCGGCGTATTGTATCCGATGCACGCTAAGTGATGCAACGTAACTAGGGCAATCAAGCAACAATAATGTCAAGAAATAAAAGTCTGCCCTGCCTCGAGCTTAGACCACCGCAGGATGAGTTCATACGTCTTTTTAACGACTTTATCGCTGCTGCTCAGCGCAGACCGAGCACATCTTGCATATCATAGAAACCATTTGGTTGATCTTTAACCCAAGCTGCCGCACGCAATGCGCCTTTAGCAAAAGTCTTGCGCGAAGACGCCTTATGGGTCAACTCAAGACGTTCGCCATCGTTTGCGAATAAGACCGTGTGATCGCCCACTACGTCCCCTGCTCGCAGAGATGAAAAGCCAATTTCAGTTTTAGAACGCGACGCTGAAGTACCTTGCCTGCTATATACCGCGATCTCGTCGAGGCTGCGATCGAGAGCGCCGGCAATCACTTCACCCATCCTTACCGCCGTTCCAGAAGGCGAATCAAGCTTATGCCTATGATGAGTTTCGCTAATTTCAATATCCGAATCAGCGCCCATTACCCGTGTTATTTGATCAAGCAAGTAGAAGCTGAGATTGACCCCTACACTCATATTGGGGGCAAGCACCAATGGAATATGTTTTGACGCTTCCTCGATACGTGAGCGTTGCTGTGCGCTAAAGCCTGTGGTGCCTATTATCAAAGGTAGAGACTTGCTTACGCACGCATCTAAGTACGCCAAAGCGGGCTCTGGTAAAGAAAAATCGATCATCACATCGACATCGACCAACGGTATGTCTGCGCTTACCAATATTCCACATTCTGACAACCCAGCCAACGAGGCCGCATCGTGGCCGATGTAATCACTGTTTTTTCTGTGTAATGCACCCGCCAAAATAGTATTGGGGTGCGCGCCGTCCAAGAGCTCACTAAGTACCGCACGCCCCATTTTGCCAGCAACACCTGTGACTGCAATTTTTAGTGGGTTAACTTGCGACATAGTTTTGCCTACTGATAAAACGGTTAAAGCTAAAATTCGAAATAATTTCCACCCTGAGATCAAAAATCATATGCCATGCTCTACTATCACTGAGTGCGCAGCACCATCTAAATTGAATGTGAAACACTACTAACGAAAAGCGTCCTTTATCATTCCGAGCACACCTTCACCTGAAACGTCTGTTAATCTGTCTGGATTGAGATCACTACGGTTGATTATGTAGCCCGCCCGATAGCAGGCATTGATAAACCCGCATACGATACTCGGCTCACAGCCCACCTTAGTGGCCAGATCTGCCACTGTACCGCCCTTAATTAGCATCTTGGTAGACAATTTAAGCAAGCGGTTATCCATTTCCAACAAATCAAACGGTGGCCATTTTAGTAATGCATACGCATCGTTAAGATTGAGAGAATCGATCAATTTACCCGTCAATGTAGTGAAGTCATTAACCCACATTAGACGGTCAATAGGATAAGAAGACATAGACGACTTTGGCCGCCAATCGGGACTCAAAGGTGATTTAGTGATGACTTTACCACGCATCGCCATTGGCCAACGCGAGGGTTCGATCGCACTATAAACGGTACGTCTCTCAGCTTTGATAAACATTATGCTGTGCTGATCAGCCATAATCTCAGCATCTTCACGCCAATACTCCTCGCCTTTTACAACTGCAGACACCTGATCAGATACCGCATTCTGTACTTCTTCGTCAGGCGATCTGGCTAATATTGTCTCAAGAGACTTAGGCTTATTCGCGTTTGAGACGGCTTTTTTAGCTGATTCTGGAAAAAACTCCTCATCGTCTTCAGCTGACTCAGTCAAATCCCAGGCTTCGATTGAATCCGTCTCCACAATCAGAACGCTGTTCATCGATGCGCTCTCGTCATCGGTCATTAGGACGACAGGGTCTACATGGCCATTGGTGCGGGTTTTCTCGTAACCTCTTACGTCGTCCACCACTTGTACGTAATCGCTATTGGTAAAGGAATGACTACCCACAGAAATTTCTTCAAGTTGGTACTCGTAGTCACCCAGCCGCTCGTTTAATCCTTCGCCATCAATTTGAACTCTTGCCAAATCTTTATCCATCATTTCGTCATCCTCTAAGCGCAATTGAAGGTCCTTGGGTAAGCCCGATTCTGCGGGGCGAAAAGAGTCTTCTTCTTGGAAACTAGCAAATGAAGAACCATCGATTTCGTTTACGAGCTCTAAAACTGATTCCTCTCTAAGCGGCTTCTTAGCGTCTTCAAATTCTAACGTTTTGACGGCCTCTCGAAAATCAGTCCACTGCACTGGATGGCCTAATTCAAAAACGTGCTTGAGAGATCGGTCAACACTACCTATTCCAATCACAGGAATTTTTACTGTACCGTCGAATGCGGTCCACTCATCAGAATCAAAATCAACAACTAAAAAGTCCAGTTCCGCTAATACAGCTGAACTATTTGAAGCACTTAGATCAATTTCTTTAGCCTCTGCGACCGTCCAAACCAACTCATTCTTTGCTAAGTTAAAAAATGAGCGCAGCACAATTTGTTCGCGTTTAGATACGCCAATAAAAGCAAACGATTTGGTAGAAACTGTTTTGGTCATTAATGATGCCTTTCTTGTTGCCTAGCCGTTCGGATGTACGCGAGTTCAGCTAATGTCGGATATTTGTAATACTGTAGCCTTCCATTGCTTGCACATTTTTAGAAGGGTTAGTATTAAACAATTTACTGTCTATCGAAATGATTCCCAATGACTGCAATTAGGGCAGTGCCAATGAATTGACTTAACACTATAGCCACAGACATCACAAGTATACTGAAGATTGTCGTGCTTTGCCTTTTCTAGAAGCGCCATAAGAGTTTTTTCTTGAACCCCTGGATCTAGGTTCTGTTGCTTTGTCCCTGCTAGCATTAGATGAGCTGCGGCTCCAGTTATCCCATTCGACTCGGTAAGCTCAACAATCATTTTCTGGGCAATCGATTTTCCAAAAACATCAACACAGGCTTGATGCCACGCCGTGAAACTCGGCTCTCCACGAGGCAGAGCGGGTAATCTTTTAAGGTAGGACGCCAGAGACTCTCGGTTATTAAATAGTCGATAAGCCCGTATGATTTTCTGAACCACAAGGTCTATTAAACTAGGGTTACGCGCGCTCAAATCCTGCCAGTAGCGCGCAGCGCTTGAATAATCCTCTAGGGCAAATGCAAGATCGCCTTTGAGCAATAACGCTCTGGCCGACTCTTTATTAACTGACGAGGCATTTCTTAAGTATTTATCTGCATTAGCAAATTGCGCCTCGGCTATAGCCTCCTCGGCCAGCTCGCACCAGTACTGCGAAAGAGATTCATTTAGCTCAGGCTTGTCTTGTCTGCGATGCAATAGAATAACGTCAATAGCGCTTCGCCACTCTTTTTCGCGACGATAAATTTTCTCCAACCCCTCAATAGCTTGCTTGCGATACAACGGCGAATCCATTAACTCTTTATAGAGGTTCTCCGCTCGATCAAGCAACCCTGCATGATCGTAGTCCTGCGCCAACTCAAATATGGCTTGCAAGCGATGTTCGTCAGAAAGATGGGGGCGTGCTATTAAATTTTGATGAACCCGTGTAGCCCGGTCAACTTGGCCCTTGCGTCGGAACAGTCCCCCAAGCGCTAGATGTAATTCAACCGTTTCGCTATCGACCTCAATCGCCTTAATGAAGACTTCTATGGCTTTATCAGGCTCTTCATTTAGCAAAAAGTTTAACCCTTTGAAATAATCTTCACTAATCTTGCGCTGCACACCCTTACGTCGGCGCGCACTAAACCATAGGGCCAGCTGCACACCACACAAAAAGGCCAGCATTAGTGCTGGCCAAGTCCAATCAAATGAGCTTAACCAAGCCAATGACTAGACCTCATCCTTAATCGGAGCCGCTCTTAAATTTTGCACTTCTTGCTCGGCTTTGACCAAATTTTTCTTAGTCTTACCGAGAGAACGTTTATGTTTTAACAATGAGAGGCTCATGAAAAGCACACCAAAAAACAAACCGAGCAGGAACGGAATCACTATTAAAACAAACATAGGAAGGGTGTACTCAACCCCCCAATAGTATTGGACCAGAACACTGTCTGGGTTCTTCATCTCTATGGTAATCAAGAAAAAACATATGATCACAAACAGTACGAGGGCTAAGGCTCTTTTCATAAGGCTTTTGGAAACAATAGAGTTGATGGAATTGCTAAGTTCGATCTAAGTCAACTTAATAAATTAGTCAACTAAATCAAAATATAAATACAACAAGGATATAGTACAGCTAACTTGGCATTACTCCAATCCTATGCTTGCTGATTCAGAGAAATCTATTCTTTAAGAGTTGATTAATTGACGACAGAAAAAAGTAGCAATGGGAGAAACCGTTATCACAAACAGTTGAACCAAACTATTCTGGGCTAGGACTCTAAGGGCTAGGATTCTAAAGGTGGGGATTCTAAAGATTGAGACTCACTCTAAGAATCAACACGCTCTTTAAGCTCTTTACCCGGTTTAAAGTGTGGTGAAAACTTTCCTTCCACAGACACAGACTCTCCGGTTTTTGGATTTCGACCTACTCGCGCTTCGCGGTAATGCAAAGAAAAGCTACCGAATCCACGTATCTCAATTCGTTCACCTTCAGTAAAACTATCACTTAAACGCTCAAGCATTGCTTTTACAGCAAGCTCTACGTCCCTATGGGCTAGATGAGGCTGCTGCTCAACTAGAATTTCGATCAGTTCGGAACGAGTTATGGTGGCTTGCGTGGACATCAATGCGACCTACTGTATAAATGAGTTGTGTTCTAAGTGATGCTATCGAAACAATGTTTCGAGTATAAATCGATTACATTGAAAAAAAAGGCAACTAAGAATTTTTTCTTAGTTTATCAAGCGTGTCGCATAAAGAAGGCTAAGCGAAGCGCCTAAGTATAGTGATCCGAGGTAAGAGGCGCAAGCGTGCATTCTGAAAAACCTCAATTTTTACAATGGTTTATGAGACATCTGACAAAAACGAGAAGTTCAGAAATTCAGGTTGGCTCGCATGCTTCAAATATAATAAAAGGAATTATTCTACATAAGGCACATGTAATCAGAACAACAGCGACCGCTCTAAGATCTAAGAAGCTTGAGGTTAGCAGCCTTCACGATCAACTCCGTTTAACGAGCAATCATTTGCCGAAACACTTCGTCTTCTGCGAGTTTGTTACCAAAAAACTTAGCTCCTTCTAGGGTGTAATGTCCATAATCGTACAGAGTTTTAAACCCACTCTGCGTGTATGCGTGGCAAATCTCAGATGGAAGGTCACAGACCAGAGGTACTTTATTATAATAGGCGGCCCCATGCCTATCAGCTACTGCCTCCACCTCTTTATTATAGTCAATTATGTGACTCTGCAACTGCTTAAACAGTAAACGATCAGCTTCATCTTTAAGGATCGCAAACGAAGGAGGGTTTGCAGTGTAATCAGAGCTCCTGTAACCGAAAAAAACATGGTCGGCGGACCACTTCCCTCAATGGGGCTAAATTCTGCGGTATTGCCCATTACAACCACTTTTTTACCATCCCTTCTTGCACGATCAATTAAAAACCTCAGACCGTCCAGATCATTCGTGGACATCAGATTTTTATACGGCGCACCGCAGCGAGAATCTTGAGAGTATCGAGTACTCACTATGAGTGTTGTTGAAGACTTATATGCTTCGAGTTGATAGAACTCATTTCTTTCTTCTGAATACTCTGTGATGGACTCGTTAAAACAACTAATTTGATATGTAATGTGAGACATATTAATATTGCAAAAAAATGGTCTTTAAAAAATTTATAAACGACTAAGGAAACGACGGGAAAGGCAAGATAAAACTGCTCCTCAACGCCCAAACTCCATGTATGTAGAAACGGTTTTAGGAGCGCACTTTCGGAACCGTATTCTGTTGTGCTAAAGTAGAAAAAAAAATTTGATCCAAAGAAAATGGATGTTAAGACGCTTTGCGCATATTCAACGAAAGCCAAGGGTAGTATCTGCAACCAAGCAAAAGGGGTTGCAACTATAATCACTAAGAACAGAACAGGCAAAATACGTCGTGTCCTGCGTTCGTAAAAGTTAGAAAAACTGAACGCCCCAGTTTCGTAAAGCTCGCTGAGTATGATTCTTGTTATCAGATAACCACTGATGACAAAAAAGATATCAACACCAATAAAACCTCCCTGAAACCAATCAAGACCAAAGACACTAAACTGGGCATGGTAAAGAACAACGCTAATAACAGCAATAGCTCTCAGACCATCCACTTCAGGTCGATACAATAATTTGGATGGGATTCGAACCATACTCATCACCTAAGAAATAATTTTAAAACACGCAGCTAGGATTACATTCATCAATCTACTTAGAGACTTTTTGTTGGGGATTTTGGAGTGCAAACCTCATCTTAAAAATTGCTTTGCTATCCAGCTAAACTTCCAAAGATAATTCATCCCCTAAGGTGGTTTTGCTAATGCGAGGTTCAGGAGTATTGTACTTGACCCTCCATTCTTAAAGACCCTCATTTGGTACATCGACGAACTAGACTAGTTCTGATTGTTTCACGAATCGATGCCAATGGTATTACGTGGATAGCAAGTTTTACAATCTATGCCGAAATAGGTAGCTGTCTAGTTGTATATTTTTAGAGTTTGGTTCGAACAAAACCTTATTGCCATGCATATAACAATCACCACGCGATACATCAAGTTGATTGGCCTGTCGCCAAAAAAAAGCCGCTAACACTTTCGCGTTAGCGGCTTTTCTAAAACAGTAAACAATTACTTGTTCAACTGCTCTTTAAGCTTCTCAGCCAACAAGCTTGATCCGCCTGTATCTTCCGAACCACGACCATACTCTTCAATTGCTTCACTTTCGTGCTGCGCTTCTAGAGCTTTAATCGATAGTGATATACGACGTGTCTTACGATCAATAGATGTGATTTTAGACTCAACCTCGTCGCCAACACTGAATAGCGCGCTCGCGTCTGCGACGTGATCTCGTGAAATCTCTGCTGCGCGCAAGTAACCGTCTACTCCGTCAACTAAGTCAATGGCTACGCCGCGAGCATCTGCTTCGCGAACAACACCTTTAACAACAGCGCCTTTTCCGTTAGCTGCAACATAGTCTGTGAAAGGATCGCCAGACGCTTGCTTAACACCAAGAGAGATACGCTCGCGCTCAGGATCAACCGCTAGAACAACCGCTTCTAACTCATCGCCTTTCGCGTAGTCGCGGATAACTTCGTCACCATCCTCATTCCATGACAAATCGCTTAAGTGAATAAGACCGTCGATGTTTCCATCCAAGCCAATAAACACACCAAAGTCAGTGATCGATTTGATACGTCCGATAACTTTGTCGCCTTTACGATGAGTAGCCGCAAAGCTTTCCCATGGGTTGCTGCGACATTGCTTCATACCTAAAGATATACGACGACGCTCTGCGTCAATCTCAAGCACAACAACTTCAACTTCGTCATTCACTTGACAGATCTTGCTAGGGTGAACATTTTTGTTAGTCCAATCCATTTCAGAAACGTGTACTAAACCTTCAACGCCATCTTCAAGCTCAACAAAAGCACCGTAATCAGTGATGTTGGTTACTTTACCGAAATGCTTAGTACCTTCAGTAAAACGACGTGACAAGTCTTGCCATGGATCAGAACCCATTTGCTTGATACCCAATGATACGCGAGCTTTCTCACGATCGAATTTCAATACGCGGGCTTCGATATCTTGACCAACTTCCAACACTTCTGAAGGGTGCTTGACGCGTTTCCACGCCATGTCGGTGATGTGCAACAATCCGTCGATTCCGCCCAAGTTGATGAAAGCACCGTAATCGGTAAGGTTCTTAACGATACCTTTAACGATTTGGCCTTCTTCAATAGTCTTGAGTAGCTCTTCGCGCTCAGCACCAAGTTCGTTTTCAACAACTGCGCGTCGTGAAACAACAACGTTGTTGCGAACTTTGTCAATCTTGATAACTTTAAGCTCAAGATCACGATTTTCTAAATAAGCAGAGTCTTTAACTGGGCGAACATCAACCAACGATCCAGGTAGGAACGCTCGAACATTCTGCAGAGAAACGGTGAAACCACCTTTGACTTTGCCAGTAATTTGTCCAACCACAATATCGCCGTTTTCGTGAGCTTTTTCTAATTCAGCCCAAACTCGTACGCGACGCGCTTTGTCATGTGACAATTTAGTGCGTCCATACCCGTCTTCAACACTCTCGATAGCAACTTCAACTAAGTCACCAGCGTTTACGTTATATTCGCCATCAACTTTAGCAAATTGCGATAGTGGGATTTCTGCCTCTGATTTGAGGCCTGCAGTAACTAGAACATAGTCACCGTCAACTGATACTACTTCTGCTTTGATCACCTCGCCCACAGTCATTACTGTGTTCAATAGGCTTTCTTCAAACATCTCAGCGAATGATTCGCTCATATTTCACCTTGTTAACCCAGCCAATTTTTATGGCAGCTGAATTAGTTTAGACCAAACGCCCAGTCCGATGGGGTTAGCGTTGCTTTACATAATCCTTTATTAGCGTAACTACTTCTTCAATCGTTAAATTGGAAGTATCGATCGATAACGCATCATCTGCTGCTTTAAGCGGTGATGCTTCTCGATTCGAATCTCGGACGTCACGCGAATGGATCGACTCTTTAAGGCGCGCGAGATTAACATTGAACCCCTTAGATTTCAACTGATCAAAACGTCTTTGTGCCCTTATTTCTACGCTCGCAGTAAGGAATATCTTGTACTGCGCGTCTGGGAAAACGACTGTTCCCATATCTCGTCCGTCGGCAACCAATCCCGGCGCTTGTCTACTGCGCTGCTGAAGCTTTAACAAAGCCGCTCTCACCTCCTTGATAGGCGCTATTTTGGAGGCCATTTCACCGGTTTCTTCTGTTCGTAATTGGTCAGTCGCATCAACGTCGTTAACAATAATTTTAGCAACGTCACCGAGCCTGATTTCGAAACCGAGCTGCATTTTGTCGGCTAGATCAGTAAGTCCGCGAATATCGTTGTTATCAACACTATTCTTGAGCGCGCTCCACGCTAACGCTCTGTAGATGGCGCCGCTGTCTAAATAATGCCATCCGAACTCATGAGCACATAACTGCCCAATAGTGCCTTTACCAGAACCGCTAGGCCCATCGAGTGCCAAAACGGGCGGCAGACTCAAACCTGTTTGTGATGAATCAGTCATCAATATTTAGGCCTACTTTGTTGGCCAACTCCGCGAAATTGGGAAACGAAGTTGCCACGTTCTCTACACCATTCACTACGATGGTTTCCTCAGAAACACCTGCGGCGACAGCGAAACTCATAGCAATACGATGATCGTGAAAACTTTCGACTACGCCACCGCTAATGGTACCGCCACGAACCGTCATACCATCTCGGTACTCGGTTACATCAACGCCAACCGCTTGTAGTCCCGCCACCATCGCAGAAATTCTGTCGCTTTCTTTATGTCGTAATTCCTCTGCTCCGGTAATAATCGTTTCGCCTTGCGCACACGCCGCGGCCACACAAATTACAGGAAACTCGTCGATAGCAAGTGGAACCAAGGCTGGGTCGATTTCTGCGCCCTTTAAACCAACATACTTAACTTCGATATCAGCCACAGGCTCGCCATTTACGGCTTCGCCGATGACTCGCTCGTTCTTAAGTGTTATGTCCGCACCCATGGCTCGCAACACATCAATAACGCCAGTTCTTGTGGGGTTGACTCCCACATTCTGCAATACAAGCTTAGAACCTGGCACTATAGAAGCCGCAACCATAAAAAAGGCCGCCGAAGAGATATCCGCAGGAATATCAACATCACAGGCCGATAAGGTACCACCGCCTTTGATTCGGATAGTACTTACGGCATCATCAATTTTTTCAACTTCACATGGGTATCCATAGGCACCCAGCATTCGTTCAGTGTGATCGCGAGTCGGTGCGGGCTCAGTGACAGTGGTCTCGCCTTGCGCATACATTCCGGCCATCAATATGCAGGATTTAATCTGCGCACTCGCAATAGGTAACTTATAGTCAATGGGTTCTAGTTTGGTAACAGCACGAATATGAATCGGTGGAGTACCACCTTCATCGGTAACACACTTTGCACCCATGGCGGTTAACGGCACTGTTATGCGGCGCATAGGCCTGCCAGACAATGATTCGTCACCCACTAATTTTGAAGGAAATTTTTGGGCAGCTAATATTCCAGCGATTAAGCGCATGGCAGTTCCAGAGTTCCCCATATCGAGGTCAACTTCAGGCGCTTCTAAACCATGCATTCCACAACCGGTAATGGTTAGGCGTCCGTTCTTTGGGCCAACCGCCTTCACGCCCATCGCCTTGAACGCTCCCAACGTGGCCAAAACGTCCTCTCCTTCAAGCAAACCCGTAATCTTGCTCTTGCCTTGTGCAAGCGAAGAAAACATCACAGCGCGGTGTGACATCGATTTATCGCCAGGCAGACGAATTTTGCCGCTTAGGCCTTTTTCACTTTTGCGACAATGAAACTGTTTATCTGATGTCATGCTTCTATTCTTTATGAAACGCGCAATGCGCTCAAAGTTTTACGTGCCACTCATGCTGGAGCCAAGAAGACTAGCCCAATTTGCACACTGAGGGGAACGTAATTTATACGGGGGCGAGATTATATATTGAACGCCTGAAGATTACTCCATAGATTAAACCCAAATACGAGCAACCACCTTTTCAGGTTTCTGAATCCATTAGGCCGCGACACCAACTTCGCTTACACTTGTCTATGTGTCATCAAGGACTGAGCGCGCTTTGTTGAGCAAGCCTGAATCTCTCGCTTGCTTCGCCGCCTCAAAATAGGTCAATATACCCTCCTGTTCGGCTGACTCTACTTTACTTTCAATCGCCTCAATTTGCTGCTTAAATCCACGAAGCGCATCCAGCACCTGATCCTTATTAGTAATGCATATATCTCGCCACATCTGCGCGTCACTTGAAGCAATTCTTGTGAAGTCATAAAACCCTGCCGCGGCAAGATCGAACAATTGCTGTCGATCAGTTTGCTGGCTCAAATAATTGACTAGGGTAAAGGCAATAACATGTGGCAAATGACTGGTCTTAGCAAATATAGCATCGTGTTCTTCCAAGCCGAGTTCCAATACGCGACACTCTAAATCTTGCCACATCCGCGTAACCTTAAGCGTATTTGCGGCAACTGACTCTGGTGTATTAGTAATAATTACATGTTTATTTTTGAATAAACCACCTCGTGCAGCCTGCACGCCTGAATGCTCTCCACCCGCAATAGGGTGTGCAAACACACACTGCCTCAAAACTCCGGGCACATGTTCTGCCACCTGTTTATAGAGCGAGGTTTTAACACTGCCAACATCGGTAATAATAGTGTGAGGCTCGACACATATCTCGAGTTGACGAAAAATGGGTAACATCGCCTGCATTGGCGTAGCAAGGACGATTAGATCAGCACCCTGCACTGCCGACTCAAGCGTGTCGCAACGGTCAACAACACCTTTCTCGATAGCTAAGCGCGCTGTCTCTTCTGATCGGCACACGCCAACCACTTGTTTTGCCAATTGACGCACTTTTAGGTCGATTCCAAGCGAACCGCCTAACAATCCGGTGCCAATGATGACTACTTTGTTAAACATGAGATGACCAGTTAAATCAGCGACCGTGCTCGATATCCAAAATATCGAATGCAGCGCGTTAGAGCACGCCGACTGGGTACGAACCAATCAGCTTAAAGAAGGCAGACTTGTCGCGAAGCTCGTCTAGAGCTTTAGATACTTCAGGGCGGTCTACATGACCTACTAAGTCAATAAAGAATACGTATTCCCAGTTGGTCTGCCGCGAAGGCCTAGACTCAATACGACTCATATCGACATCCGCATCGTACAAAGGCTTGAGTAACTCAAATAGACTGCCAATTTTGTTCGGAGTCGAAATCATTATGGTTGTCTTATCGTCACCACTCTCTTTATAGGTGTTGGTGCCGATAATTAGAAAGCGTGTTGTATTATTGCGCTCATCCTCAATACCCGATGCCAAAACCTTAATTGAGTATAGCTTGGCCGCGATATCTCCGGCGATCGCCGCCACATCAGACGACTTACTGGCAATAATAGCGGCCTCAGAATTACTGTTTGACGCCACTAACTCTGCGTCAGGTAAATACCTTTCCAACCAGTTACGACACTGCGCGAGTGCTTGTGGGTGCGCATACACCTTATTGATTGATGGTAAGCCTTCGGCATTGCTCAAGAGGTTGTGGTTTATTGGTAAATGAACTTCGCCACACACCTTTAAGCTCGAGCTAGCGAAACAATCAAGAGTGTGAGTAATGACGCCTTCGGTTGAATTTTCCACAGGAACCACACCAAAATGCGCGCGACCTTGTTCAACCACACGGAATACATCAGCTATTGTTTTAACATCTGCTGCTTTAACCGCATGACCGAAATGCTTAATAACAGCAGCTTGGGTATACGTCCCTTCAGGCCCTAAGTAGGCAACGGTCATGGGCATTTCAGCCGCGAGAGACGTCGACATAATTTCGCGCATCAAATGCACCATGTCGTCGTCATTCACCAACCCACCAATCTCCTCACGCAACTTGATATTGCGCTCGCGAACACGTCGTAAAACTTGTGCTTCGCGCTCTGGCCTATAAAACGATGCGCTCGCGTCTGCTGCCGTCTTTGCCTTAGCAATTTTGGAAGCGACCAACACCCGCTCTTGAATCAATCGCTGAATCTGTGAATCAGCGGTATCAATTTCTTTACGGAGCTCTAAAAGCTCTTGGCTGTCGATCTGCGGTTTATCGTTCATCTAAGATATAAATTATAAGCCTAATAGTAATAGAATTAGCTAGCTGTTTGAATGTGGAAAATACGAGGCCTGAATTACTGAATGACGCGTGCGATTTTGATACCAGGCAATTCCTTGATTTTAGCAACAACTTCGTCAGGGATTAAAGAGTCTGAGTCAATTATCGTGTACGCCAACTCTCCTTTGGAGCGGTTGATCATGTCATTAATATTGATCGATGCCGACGCCAACACCGTAGATATTTGCCCTACCATATTGGGTACGTTTTCGTTACAAACCACCAAACGATAAGGCGTGCGACGAGGCATGCTTACGTTAGGAAAATTTACCGAGTTTACGATATTGCCTTCTTCCAAGTACGCTTTGACTTGCTCGGCGACCATGATGGCGCAATTATCTTCAGCTTCTACGGTGCTTGCGCCTAAATGTGGCAAGCCAATTACACCAGATGTAGACTTAGTCAGATTGTTTGGGAAATCTGTTACATAACAGCCCAATTTTTTTGCTATTAACGCATCACACACCGCTTGGTCGTTTACGATTCCGCCTCGTGCTAGATTGATTACCACCGCAGTGGATTTCATGTTGTTTATGTTTTCCGCATTAATCAGATCGCGTGTCGCTTCGATTAATGGTACGTGTACTGTCAAAAAATCTACGTGAGGCAACATATCGTCTACACTATTCACTCGCTCTACGTTTGTTGACAGCTGCCAAGCACCATCAACAGTCAAGGTTGGATCAAAACCAAGAACTTGCATGCCAAGCTCAACACAGGCATTTGCGACCATTCCACCTATAGCCCCTAAGCCAATAACGCCAATCGTTTTACCTGGAACTTCGTAACCCGCGTACTTCTTCTTGCCTGCCTCTACCAACTTCGAAAGCTCTTCGTCTGAGCCCTGCAGTTCGTTAACGTACTGAACCGCGTTAGGTAGGTTTCTAGCCGCCATAAACAAGCTGGCGAGCACCAACTCCTTTACCGCATTCGCATTAGCGCCTGGCGCGTTGAAAACTGCCACGCCGTTATCACTCATTTTCTGCAACGGAATATTATTAACTCCGGCACCCGCTCGACCCACGGCTTTTAACGAAGCTGGGATCTCCATATCGTGCATTTTAAAAGAACGTAATAGAATTGCGTCGGGGCTATCGTGCTTTTCGCCGACGTTATAAGTATCTTTAGGTAATCTATCTAAACCGGCAGCAGAAATATTATTAAGGGTAAGTAAGTCGTATGTTCGCATGATAATTTCAGATTTAATTCTGTGAGTTAAGTGCTTTTAAATTGTATTTTGTTAGTCCGTCGTCAAAACTGTGAAATCTAACGAGGGTTCTGAGCTTGAAAGTCTTGCATAAACTGCATCAAAGCCTTAACCGCATCAATGCCTGTCGCGTTGTAAATACTCGCTCGCATTCCCCCCACCGAGCGGTGTCCCTTCAAGGAATGGAGACCTGCCTTAGTGGCTTGCTCAATAAACGATGCCTCTAGGTCTGTGTCGTGTATTAAAAACGGAACATTCATCCAGGACCGGTCGCTCTCTTGAACGGGGTTGGTATAATAACCATCAGACGCATCAATATACCCATATAACATGTCCGCTTTTTCCGCATTCACGGCCGCCATTGCCTCTAAGCCGCCTTGCGCCTTCAACCATTTGAACACCTTGGCCGCTAAGTACCACGCAAATGTAGGCGGAGTATTACTCATGCTGTCTGATTCGGCCATCACGGTCCAATCCAACATGCGTGGCGCTTGTGGATCACAATGCCCAAGCAGGTCTTCGCGAACAATCACAATAGTAATACCCGCTGGCCCGATATTTTTCTGAGCGCCTGCGTAGATAACACCAAACTTAGAGACGTCTATCGGTCTGGATAAAATCGTTGACGACAAATCCGCACAAATAGGAACATCTGTATCCGGCAGCCAGTCAAACTCGACACCTGCAATTGTTTCGTTAGGCGTTAAATGTAAGTAAGCCGCATTAGGATCAACAGTCCATTGGGTTTTCACTGGCACAGATTTATACGCTTCGGCACTGGTATCACACACTACGTTTACGTCAATAAAACGTTTAGCATCGGCGATCGCCTTCTTAGACCAGTGTCCTGTGTGCGCATAGTCCGCCGATTGCCCCAAATGCTTTAGATTAAGGGGAATAGCTGAGAACTGAGTAGTTGCACCACCTTGAACGAATAGTACTTTGTAGTTGTCCGGAATCGCCATCAGATCTCGTAAATCTTGTTCCGCTTGAGCTGCCAGCTCTACAAAGGCTTTGCTTCGATGCGACACCTCCATGACGGATGCGCCTTGTCCATCCCATTCCAACATCTCGGCTTGAACTTCTTGAAGCACTGATAAGGGTAGTGCGGCCGGGCCTGCACTAAAATTGTATACGCGGCTCATAATGTCTGAATAGAGTTAGGGTTAATCAAAAGGAAAACCTCAATTGCGCAAAACGTCATACAACTATTGCTTGGCTGAATAGAAAAGTCACTATCCGATCCACAATGAATCGAGGCTTCGACATTGAAGGTGTGATGCTATTGACATGAACGCGCTAATTCACTGCTTTTCTTGAAATTAACCGAAAAAGCGTAAGAACTATGTAGAGCGTTTACAACAACCGGCGAATTCGGCGATAGCGTTTCTTGCGAGGTTTAGACTTGAGTCGATTTTAATGCAATAAGCGTCGCTATGACATCATTTCTACGCATATCTTGGATATTTTCAGGCTATCTTTGGTGAATAATACTGTGTAAACCCACTAATGGGGCACTTCAGCAATGAGTGCGCCGACATCTCACCCATAAATCGCCAGCACCCTACCTAGCTTTTTCTTCACTAAACAGCAAGGCATAAATTGCCGCCAAGAAACTGGGGATCACTGGTTCGGGTACAGGTACAGGTTCAGGTTCAGGCCCTGGATCAGGGTTGCCTGGGTCGTCCGCACCATTAGGCATATCTAAAGGCGGCGAGTTTTCGGCAAAATACTCATGACCGTCTGCATGTCGAATCGCGCTGGAAGGGTCGATTATTGCTAACAGTCGGCTCCGCGACTGTCCATAATAAGTGCCAGATGAATCTTCGATATCATCAGTGTTTGCCACAACAGTAAAATGACTCAATTCATGAATTATCGTACCCGCTTTCGAATCCGTACCTGTTCGGGATGCCGACCAAAAAGCATTGCAGACCGTTATGTTGTAGTGATCGGATTTAGTGACATAGGCGTAGTATCCCAAGTTACAGCCGCAATCAAAATTGATAGTTCGAGTAGCTAGTGCAGAGTAAATTTGATTAAAATGATTCTGCACGATCGCCCAGCGACCTGCGTCATAATTGCCAAACCATTCTTTATATCGCCGTGCTGTCGGGCGTTTCGACAATGGCGCTCCACTCAGAGAGTCACGCGCAGTCCGCGCATAGCTCTCCGCCACCACAACAGATGCTCGTATTTCTGCTGCTTGATCGATAGAACAATTTTGATAGGTTGGCGTCTGGCTAGTGATTCCCGAAAGAGGCTGCAAGTAAATGTTATCTAGCAGCACTAAATTTGTGCCTTTTTGTGCCAACACTTGCCTACTAGTCTGTTCGTTTGCTGCTAACTCTAGATCAGCGCGCCAATTAATCCGATAGCTACCTGCAAGCTCTATTTCATACGACAACTGGAGATCAACGGTCTTACTAACGTATTGCCCCTCAGATAAGACCACGTAATCCTGAGCAGTAGGCGCAGCCCGCTTAAAATGCCGACCTCTGTACTCTAGCTCTTGCTCTTCAAACCAAATTGACAAAATATCTTCATCTATCCGCCCCTCGAGACCCGTAGCCCATTTTAAAAGCCGAACTTCTTCGGCGCCATGATTGGTGTAAGTAAGCTTAATCAAAACCTTATCGTCTGCAGACAGGTTGTTTTTGACAGGCTGTATAGAGACCGTCACGCCATCTGGCAAAGCATGCGCATATGCAAAACCACTAGCAAACGCACTAAGTACTGTGCCTGCAAAAAACAGAACAGCAAAAAGAAAAGTACGTCTCACCATAAAATCATGTTTCCTCTTATGCCTAAACACTCCGGGTAAATTCAACCTGTATGATTTCTTGCTTGACGCAAAACAACTAGCTCAACCTAATCGCTCTCAGACTCAGTCGCATCACCGTCGTCTTTTTCGGAAATATCCGACCTAAGTTCAGGACTACTCTCTTCGGTAGTTTCAGCCTCAAGGCCAGAGAGCTCATCTTCTACATCAGACTCAGACTCTACAACTTTTTCAATTTTAATCAGCTTTTCGTCTGCGCTCACTCCGATTACCTTAACACCTTGAGTGTTACGCCCAACAATCGAAACTTCAGCAACGCGAGTACGCACCAAAGTACCTCCATTGGTGATTAGCATTGCTTCATCAGAATCATCTACCAGAACGGCACCCACGGCATCTCCGTTGCGATCATTGGTAATGATCGATATGACACCCTGTCCGCCACGACCTTGAACGTTGTATTCCTTAAGGAATGTACGTTTGCCGTAGCCTTTTTCAGTTACCGTGAGCACTGCTGACGTTTCGTCGGCCGAGTCAGAAATGATCATTGCATTGACTTTATGGCCTGGCGTTAACTTAATACCTCTCACACCGCGGGCTGTACGGCCCATCTTCCGCACATCTTCTTCTGCAAAGCGAATCGCCTTGCCTGACGTAGAAAACAGCATGACGTTAGAGCTGCCATCCGTTAATCCAACACCGACAAGTTCGTTTTGATCGACTAGATCAATAGCGATAATGCCGCTGGCTCTAGGTCGAGAAAAATCCATCAAGGATGTCTTCTTAACAGTACCATCGCTAGTCGCCATGAACACATGCTGACCATCAGTGAACTCCTTGACAGCCAGAATTGCTGTTATGTGTTCACCATCGTCCAATGGCAATAGATTGACAATTGGTTTGCCGCGCGCATTGCGTCCAGCTTGAGGTAATTCGTAAACCTTTAACCAATACACCTTACCGCTGTCTGAAAAACACAAGATAGTGTCATGAGTATTAGCAACAAACATTCGCTCGACGAAATCTTCGTCCTTAGTTTTGGTAGCGCTCTTGCCCTTACCACCGCGTCGCTGAGCGCGGTAATCACTCAAAGGTTGAGATTTTGCGTAACCTTCATGCGACAAAGTAACTACTAAATCTTCCTCGGCGATCATGTCCTCGAGAGTTAAATCCACTTTCTGATCAATGATGACAGTGCGGCGCTCATCGCCGTACTCTTCTTTGATCGCCACCAGTTCTTCGCGAATAACTTCCATCAATCGGTGCGTGTTCTCGAGAATATCGATGTACTCAGCGATTCGTTCAAGCATTTCACCGTATTCGTCGCGAATCTTGTCTTGCTCTAAACCAGTTAGTCGGTTTAAACGCAATTCCAAGATTGCTTGTGCCTGTTCTTCTGATAAGCGATAGATGCCACCATGCAATCCAAGATTCGGATCCAAACCAACAGGTTTAGAAGATTCTGAGCCAACACGTTCTATCAATTCAGAAACCACACCGGCTTTCCATTCGCGCTCTAACAATGCATGTTTAGCAATAGCTGGTGTTGACGACTGTTTAATCAGCTCGATCATTTCATCAATATTACTGAGAGCAATTGCCAAACCTTCTAAAAGATGTGCCCGTGAACGTGCTTTCCTTAAGTTAAAAATTGTGCGACGTGTAACAACTTCGCGCCGATGCTTAATAAACTCTTGAAGTAGCTCTCGTAAGTTGAAAATTCTCGGCTGGTTGTCGAGCAAAGCAACGGTATTGATGCCAAACACAGTTTGCAGTTGAGTCTGTTGAAACAACTGATTCAGTATCACTTCAGCTACTTCGCCACGGCGAATACCAATAAACATACGCATGCCACTCTTATCTGACTCATCACGTAACTCTGTGATGCCATCGATTTTTTTGTGCTTAACAAGTTCTGCTATTTTTTCGAGCAAGCGAGCTTTGTTTACCATGTACGGTAGCTCATTAACGATAATAGCTTGGCGTCCGCTAGTCTCATTCGTTTCGATCTCGGTCCGCGCGCGCATATAGATCTTGCCTCGGCCTGTACGGTACGCGTCACGTATGCCACTACTGCCGTTGATAAATGCTGCAGTTGGGAAATCTGGGCCGGGAATGTACTCCATCAACTCATCTATCGTAATAGATTCGTTATCCACCATCGCGAGACAAGCGTCTATGACCTCATTTAGGTTGTGTGGAGGAATATTGGTTGCCATCCCCACGGCAATACCTGATGAGCCGTTAACGAGTAAGGTTGGTATTCTGGTAGGCATTACCGACGGCTGCATTTCGCTTTCGTCGTAGTTAGGTAAAAAGTCGACCGTGCCTTTGTCTAGATCCGATAATATTTCATGCGCGATTTTCTTCAACCGAATTTCGGTATAACGCATTGCCGCTGGCGAATCACCATCTACAGAACCAAAGTTACCTTGGCCGTCGACTAACTGGTAACGCATCGAGAAATCTTGCGCGAGGCGAACAATGGTGTCGTAGACCGCTGTGTCGCCATGCGGATGGTATTTACCAATTACATCACCGACTACACGCGCCGATTTTTTATATGGCTTGTTATAGTCGTTATTGAGTTGCGCCATCGCGAATAGAACACGTCGATGCACAGGCTTTAAACCATCTCGCACGTCTGGAAGCGCTCTTCCGACGATTACACTCATTGCGTAATCAAGGTATGACTGGCGCATTTCTTGTTCTAAACTGGCGGGAATGGTTTCTTTAGCGAATTGGTCGGACATAGGGAATAATGAGAACTATTAATTGTGGATATAATTATAACCTTTTGCGCGCCTCATCGTTAACATATGCGTCTAGTTTTCGCACGGAAAACACAATAAAATCTGGGCTGTAACTAACTGTTATAATGTAGCAATTAGGCAGTATTGCCTCGAACTACCCTCCCCCCCCCCGAACTGAGCAAACCATTAAATGATCGACACTAACAAAATTGCATTAATTGGTTCAAACTATGGCCGCGTACCTGACCCTAACGCTACGTCCATGCTCAAATATTTGGAACGCAAAGGCACCTATAACGTTTTTATTTTGACGGGCAAAAACACCATGAGCTACTGGAACGCACTTGTCGGCGACCGTACAAAAATCATCAACCGAAACAGCTTACGCGCTCTATCATTACTCTTTAAGGCAAATTTTGTGTTGTACACTCACTCTCTTAGCGACATTTTCCCGCATGCACATCACTTATTCCGCCTCCTGAAACCTTTTAGAGCAACGCTGATATTCCTTCAGCACGGCGTAATAGGACTCAAAATAAACCTCGCAAACGGCGTATCTCTGGCCAAATATCTAAAATCATTACAACCTACTTTCGACATTATGGTGGTTAGTTCTGCGCGAGAAGCTAGAACAGTAGCGAAACTTGGCGTGAATCAGTCAAAAATCGCGATAACCGGCCTGCCTCGTTTTGACACTCCTAACGACAAAGCAAAACGTAAAGGCAAGACCGCTCTTGTGTTTTTTACGTGGCAAGACCAAAAGAATTTAAGGCGTAAGCTTAGAGACATCGAGACAATCAAAAAGCATTTTCCGAAGATTTGCTTCGAGTCAAAAAGCCATTTCATGACATCGGAGAAAAGCTCTACACCGATAGACCCGCGTCATTATGACTTCGTAATAAGCGATGACTCAAGCATAGCCTGGGACTTCCTGTATTTTAATAGAGAGGCCGTTTTTTACAAGCCGAGCGAGTGGCTCATCAATGATCCAGCGCTTGATGAACGCAAGGCTTTCACTCCTGACGACTTAATCAGAGCAATCTATCGTTTGCATGCAAAAAACATGACACCTGTCGAAAGAAACCTATACACAGACAACGATGACAATAAAAACTGTCAACGGATCGAAAATCATTTACTAAGATAAAAGTCATACAGAATGCAACACAGGAATAAAACAAACAAGGAACAAGCAATAGGGAGCGGCTTAGTAAGCGTGATTATTCCCACGTTTAACTCTCAAGCACACCTAGAAGAAACAATTAATAGCGTTTTGGCTCAAACCCATCAAAATTTTGAACTCATAGTCGTAGATGACATGTCGACCGACAACACCATGCACGTTATTGAGGGTTTACGTCGTAAGCACAGCACAATCACATTAACTAACACCTCAGTAAACAGCGGTGGCCCAGCCACACCACGCAACATAGGGATAGGCATTGCAAAAGGAGAATACATCGCATTTCTAGACTCTGATGACCTCTGGCACCCAAAAAAACTCGAGCACCAAATACTAGCGATCGAGCAGGAGAAACTTGACATGGTTTGCTCTTCAGTCGTCAAAATTAGCGCCCATAAAAAAGCGTTAACAACGCTCAATTTAAACGGTGAAATAACGAACCAAATAGACTCATACCAAATTTTAAGCTACCACAAACTTTTGCAAAAAAATTATATAGCTCTCTCCAGCGTTCTAATTCGGTCGAAATCGTTAGGCGAACACCGATTTTCTGAAGCCCAAGAACACATCGCTATAGAGGACTATTTGCTGTGGCTGACATTAAGCGAACACCAAAATTTTCGCTGCGGGTTATTTTCGTGCGCACTGATCGAATATCGAATGCTTGATTCGTCTCTATCTTCGTCCAAGCTGACGATGACCCGTAAAATCTGGAATTTGCACGGTCAATTAGACCTAACTCACATCCCTTTCGGACTCGGTCGTGCTTTCTACATGACAAGTTATATTTTGCGGTCCACCTTCAAAATGATTGTCGGGAAATTGAAATCTCTTCGGTAGTTGATTTGGGTTATCCTGACCATAAATGCAACTCTTTTAGATGGGGTTCTCTATAACTTTATTCGCGTACCCTGAGCCAATAGAGCAATACAACTTAAAAACTCTTGAAATTAACCAGCCTAAATGAGACTATCTCTTAGTCTGGCAAACAGGCAGCCATAATTAGCCCAAATATTCTAGGAGAAACTCCAAATGAAAAACAGTTTAAAAATTATCTTAGCAGCAAGTCTTTTATCTATCGGAATGCAGTCAGCTCTTGCAGCTAAAGCGACAAGTCGTGACGTGTCAGAAATAATCATTAGTAACAACGGTAAGGTAACAGTGAAACTATCAGGAGCCGCTGTTAATCCTGCTGGTTGCAGTAACTCAGCTTATGTTATTGACGCCACTGAAGGTTCAAAGAAAGAGTGGATAGCGCAACTTCTTACAGCTAAAGCAGCGGGCTTCAAAGTAACAATGAGCATCAATGATAACGTTTGCGGTAACGGTGGTTCTAACCCGAAAGTAAGCAACATCATTATGTTGTAAAAAAGTACGTTATTGATTCTTATTTTAGAGTTACTCTATGTTTTAGATAGCTCCCAATCGAACAAGAATCAGTACTTGAGTTTCTTAGAGTTTTAAAAAGCTTGATTGATGATTTCAATCAAGCTTTTTTTATGCCTAACATGAGTTTCACTTTTCATCGCTCACATTCGCTTAAGTCTACTCCACAAACAATCCCATGAATCAGTTCGCTTTCCTAATTGGTGCACACAAAACTGGCACGACCTACTTTAACAAGGTACTTTTAGCCAATCTAGACTTGCTAAAAGAGTCCGGTGTGTACTTTGAAGCCTCGGGAACCGTTAAGCGCGAGTTAACCAAATATCTCAATAAACCATTGAGCGAAGGTTCAGCAAATTCAAAACTCGCTACTACTCGCGAATACCTATTTAGGCACAAAAAAGACTTCCAACGTTTACTTTTTTCCAACGAAAACATTTCTGGTAACATAGAAAGCTTCAAAAAATATAAAGTTATGTACCCAAATGTGTCGTCCAGAGTAAAAAACTTAAACGTTATTTTTGAGGGGGAACCAGTAGATCTTTACTTTTTCATTCGCAATTACTCTGATTTTATAGAATCTAGCTATTCAGAATATATTCGCAACTGCGGCTACATACCATTTTCTAAATTTCATGCGACTGCCTTTGAAAACGGCGCTTGCTGGATTACCGTGATTGACAATATTATCGACGTATTTCCATCTGCGCATTTAGTCGTAGTGGACAACCAGCAGCTTAGAGATCATAGCGTCGACGTTATGAACGAACTAACTAGCTTAAAGCTTTCGGAGTATGGACGTATTGAAAAAGACCTAGGAAGAGCATCCTTATCCGCACACGGCTTAGAGATCGTGCAACAGAAAAATCGGTTAAGGCTTACTAGACTTCCTGCGAAGCAAGTTGATGCTATCGCAAAAAAATACCCTAAGTCTAAGAAATATGGTGAGCTACAACTCCTAACACCCGAGTTAAGAAATGCGTATGATGTCCAGTACACCCGAGACCTTGAAACTCTTAGACAGCGAGGCTTGTTGGCAAAGATCTGAGCAATAACTATTCCCAACCATAAATTAAGAAAGATGCATTTAGTCTCGAAGTGTAAAGCCGAAAAAAATATCGGCGTTGAACCTACTTTGTTTAGCAATGTAAGAAATGAAATGCTTCGTCTACCTTTCTTTCTTGATTGGTATAGATCTCGGGGTATTTCCCACTTCGTTATTGTCGACAATAACTCTACAGACGAGTCTGTAGAGTTTCTAAAGGCTCAAACAGACGTTACTCTGTACAGTACGAATGATTCATTCGTCAAAGCGCTTTGTGGGCTAACTTGGCTAGATGAACTGCGAGACAAGTATGGAAAAGATCAATGGTGCTTGACAGTAGATTGTGACGAATTACTAAGATTTCCCTTTGACGATCTCATCAACATCCCAGAGCTTTGCCGCTACCTCAACACCAATGCCTATGAGGGTTTGTTTTCGTTACTAGTAGATCATTACTCAGACCAAATCAAGCCCCACAAATTAATTGCGGGCGATTCATTTTACGACCATTCGCCATACTTCGACCATTCTGGATACATCACACGTGATTCAAGCGCGTTTCCATTCATTGGTGTTTCGGGCGGACCTCGATATAGGTTAATGTACGCTCCTAAGCAAAAATTTGGCCCCTCGATGCGAAAAATCCCTCTTGTTAAATGGGTCTCGGGCGTCGAATATTTAGCCGTAAATCATTCCACTACGAATATTAAAATCGCTGACATCACATCCGTACTTCAGCATTTTAAGTTTTTGGACGACTTCAAGTCTCACGTTAATTCTGAGGTAGAACGAAACGACCGACTGATGGTTGATTACGAAGTTTATAAAAATCACCTCAGCACAAACGACAAAGCTAGTTTTTATCATCCATCTATAAGCACTAGGTTCGTAGACACTAATCAACTTCAGTCCCTTGGATTGATGAAATCCAGCGGCAAGTTTAGTAAATGGCTTAAACACCAAAAGAATAATGCGAAAGAATCCTGGCCGGATCTAGTCAGACTCGAGCACGATAATCCAATTAAGAACGCTGTCCTAGAAAACTGGGCAAGCATATCCTATTTATCCAGCGGATTAAGTGATATTGAACGCGTATCCGTTATTGTGCCGTTCTATAACGCTGAGCGCTGCTTAGAAAGATGCGTTAAGAGTGTTCTGCCCCAGAGATGCTTAGGGGAGTTAATATTGGTTGATGATGGTTCAATTGATAAAAGCAGTGAAATAGCAGCTAGACTCGCCCTTCGCCATAGAAAGATCAAACTACTTCAACACCCAGGAAAACTCAACAGAGGAGCCGGAAATTCGAGGAATCTTGGCGTATTCGCTGCTCAGTTTGAGTATATTGCTTTTTTAGACTGTGACGACAGCTTTACAGCAGATCGTTTTCTTGAGGATGTGCGCGTACTTGATCAAAACGAAAACGCGTCGGGCGTATTTGGATCCCAAGCTCTAAGTTTTGAAAATGAAGGCACCAAGCAAGAAAGAATTGAAAAGGGCCTCAGCTTAAGGATCGAGATGCCAAGAGGCATCCAAGGAAAAACCTTATTTGGCAAGATGAATCCAGTTGGCAACGCGGGTTCTTTTCATATGAATGCGTTAACCTTACGTAAGTCCGAGTTTCTTCGCATTGATGGATTCGACCCGTTAGTACCAAGGTGCGAAGACGTAAATTTCTACATGAAATTAGCTTTTTCATGCAACCTTATTCAAAAGCAAGACCGAAAAGCATACGCCATTAAACTTGTTCATTCTGGTAATCGCATGAGCCCTGAAAATACTCGTTTGCATAGACCAAATGTGTTCTCGCAATTTCTGAAGTTTGCGATCAATCAACCTCTTGACCATTCGAAGGTCAGAAAGAGTATCGACCGATACCTACAAATACTAGATAACAATAGTCCCATAAAAGATAAAGCAGAGAGAGACCGGAGACTAAAACGAATTTACTGGGCATTAGTTTTTAACTTGGGCGGTTCGGCGCTTCGCCTGCGCAAGGCTTTGCTCAATCTATTTAGAAGACGTTTTGAACGCCCTAAACTGACAACATTGGCAGCTTTCACATGTCTAGCACTTCTTGGCTTAGTGCTACACCCAGTTCGATCCTTCCATCAGTTACGGGAACCTATGAAACAAGACTAACAATCCTGAGGTCAAAGAGCGACCCATCCCCTTGGCCTAAGATCAGAAAGATCATAATGCTCAGACTTTATCCACGCACCCTTGGACTTTTTTCTATAGTTCGATTTAAACCACCTAGAAGGGGTAATTACTCGGCGACTTTCCTTACAATTCAAGAAAGCGGACCACCAACTAAACGTGCTGTTCGCGATAATATGATGGGAGCAGGCGGCCATGAAGTACATATCGTAGACGGGACTTGAATCTACGTTAACGTCAACGAACTTTAACCTAGGCGCTAAATCAACAAGGTGCTCTTTACACCACACTAAGTCGTCACTGAATACATAGAATGTTACGGGTTTTTTCGAATTCTCTAAAACGTTGGCCACTGCCATTCTATAGTAATCGAGGCTACAGGCTCCAAAAAAGTCGTTATAGCCCGAATTGGATACATAATCGCCGCGACGCACGTGCAATGCTATGGAATCACTGTCGGACTCTAATCGGTTTAAAAAGTTGCACTGTTCGGTGCTTAACTTTAGCTTTAGAAAAGCCTTCCAAATCTCGTCAATAATACTCTGCCTAGAATCCAGAAAATATTTTTCCGAGCAAAAATAACCACGCAGAAAACACGGACTCTTCAATCTTGCAAATTCTGGATCAAAATGATAGAAGGGCTGTCGATATACATTAGCCGAACGCGCCTCTGCTTCGTGTATCTCCGTGGCCACTTGCACGGGTAGACCAATATTCGCTAGCTCAAACTGTCGTGCATTATTCCTAGAGTAAACAGATAAATCCAGATAAAGTGGGACCTTTAGTTTCTGTGCTAAACCGTATCCAGTCGCCCATTGAAATAACTGATTACCCAATCCCCCCCTAAGTTTTGCTACTATCATAACTTGATAAACTCTCTTTTAAAATTTTCGGTGACCACACCGACTCATAAATGAACCTTAGTACAATATACAAATTCGCCTTTCTTTGTGTGCCTAAAACAGGGTCAACGTCACTAAAGAACGTTTTACGCGACCATTCTACTATTAGTTATGGCTGGAAGCATCGCTTCAAGCATATGAAGGCGCAGGTGTTTCATGATCACGTAATGACTTTTCACAAGAGCGCCTTTCCTACACTTCAAATTGAGTCTTCGTGCGTAATGCGAGAACCAAATGATTGGGCCTATAGCTGGTATCGTTATAGGCAAAGGCCCGAATTATTAACAAGAAGTCCCCGTAAAGCAGCAATGTACACAGGAGACATCTCCTTCGAAACCTTTGTTGACCATCTAACGCGACCGCGTTCACACGGAAACAAGGCATTCGCTAAAATCGGGTTCCAGCACCGCTACATACTTATGGATGACGGCTCTATGGGCGTTGACAAGATATTTAGGTATGAGGATGGTTTCGGTGTGATTGAAGACTATTTCAGCCAAAAAATTGGCACAGAAATATCAATCCCAAACCTCAACAAGTCACCTAACCCAGCTCTCGCAATATCTGACGAACTTTTAGTAAGGCTCGAAAATCATTTCGACAAAGATTGGAGTATTTACAATTCTATCCCCGTGCAGACCTCTTAGCATTAGACTGGCGAATGTGTTTAATAATCTTAGAGATTGTATTTTAAATATAGTTGACGATTTTCAGATTCAAGGCTTACCTAAACGCTTTACAAAGAGTACTCAATAGCGTTCTGGCTAAGTCACCTAGTTTTTAAAACTCGCCCTTCTGTCACCCACTAATTTATTGACGTCGAGACTTTATAAAACCTAAGCGAATTAATATTTTTTCAACTACTCTAAAGGGGCCAAGTAGATCCCACCAAATTGAATCGTATATAAACGTAAACTTAGAATGCAGAGACTGGTTTGAATAAACCTCTTCGGTAATCGAGCGCTGGTCCGTCAATCCAAACCTTGAAGCTAGTTTTCTAAAATGATAGCTTGCTCGCCAAAGACGAGAGTCTTTTGCGGCATCGATAGACAACTCAATTCGCCGCAAATTTTCTGAATCGATATTTGGCTCGGTAACGAACGAACAATGCTGTGACAGTGTAAGCCATGACCTAGAAATACCTGAGTAGTCGAGCACTTTACTGCGTTCGTCTAGTTTTACGCCATGACCAATGAACTTAAGTGCTTTGGTCGCGAAGTCGCTTACCACCTTATTTCGTTTCTGATTTAGGCATTCAAGCACAAAATGATTAAACTGTGGTGAGCTCGCTATATGCTCATACTTAAGCAAGTCTAAACTTGAGCTAACCTCGAGCGAGACATCAATATTAAAAAAGCACTGATCTTCTTCATCCATCGCTTTAGCATAGCGACGCCAATCGACAGAATTAGAAACCCTTTCGTTTCGTTGAACTTCTTCTACAGCGAATTTAGGGAAATGACCGAGTAACTTAAAGTGAGCAATTGCAGACGTTATGTCAGCCAAACGAATAGGGGAGCAGCTGTGAGTAGCCACAGTATATTCAAAACCCCTCTCCCACCGAACCAATGGCACTTTACGCATTGATGGGCCTGCGATCACTCCTTCGCGTGACCAAAAGTGCCTCCTTCTCGGCCCACCTTTAACTTCGAAGTAAGGAAACCGAGGAGAGTAATGAGTCATGTAACTACTTGCTCTATCTACAAAGGAGCACACATCGAAAGGATTTTCTCCTTCCTGGTATTCGACCTCCGACAATGGCTTTTGAGAATAATAATCTAAAAATAATGCGAACACTCCTTGGTATTTATTTTGGTCCAAGTATTCAATAAGGTCAGAGATTCCACCAACCGCTTCGACAAAAGGAAATACAAAATATTCATCGACATCCACGGTCAAGCACCATTCGTCCTCACAATACTGATCGGCAACATACGACGTCCAGTCGCGTCCAGCGTTACTACCCTTGTAACTTGCGGAAGTCGAAAAAAGTGTTACATCTGATTGCAATGCGAGGAATTGTGCAGTCTCATCGGTAGACAAATTATCAACCGCCCAGAATTTGGTGAAACCTATTTTCCTGTAGTAATTTAGAAAATAGTCGAGCCTAAATTTCTCGTTTCTTATGCAGAAAATGACATTCGGACCACTTTCTGCAATATTATTCGCACGTTTAATTAACTCAATACTCACAGTGTTTACAACCCCTCATCGTCGGAGTCTTCCGAGTCTTCCACTAGCTCATTGGGATCCAATTGAGCTTTGTAAAGTGGAAGGACTTTCTCCAAAGGACCATCCTCGACAATGACACCATCTTGTAAAACGATGACGCGATTACAATACTTTTGAACTAAAGGTAATTTGTGAGTTGCAAAAATTAGAATGTCACTTCGATCGATAACGTCTCGAAAAACATCAACACCATCTTCGGAAACCTTGGTTAGAGCATTAACCCATTCATCGAAAACAACAACCTGTGCCGAATCCGCGAAAAGCAACGACGTCGTCAACGCCCTTTTCATTCCCGCGGATAACACTTTTAACGGCTGATTTCTGAAATTGTCTAAACCTGAACTCAAAAGAAGCTCGTTTAGATAAACATCTACTTGAGACGCCTTGAGGCCTCGATAATAGGCTGCCAAACGTATGTTATCACTAATGCTGAGCTCTCCAAGCATGGTATGGTTTTTTGTCAACTCGGCATTAACCTTACCGTTGACATGCAACGTACCTTTGGTCGGAGGAAGGATTCCAGAAACAACTTTTAAAAAAGATGTTTTGCCGGACCCAGCAGCCCCTAAAACAGCCACTCTGTCGCCATCATTGATCTCGCAATTTAGTGAATCAAGAGCGAAAAACCTTCGGGTTATCTTGCCGTTAGTTGACTTATTAGTATTACGCAGGTCATAAGAGACCGATACAGATTTTAGTCTAATATAGCTCATATCGAAAAGGCGTGAGCCCTAATAGCACGATACTGAAAGCGAAGAAAGCTTAGGCCCACGATCAACAGTACTAAGGTTGTGGATGTGGCAATAATTAACTCCAAATTACCGACGCGCCCCAATAATAACCCATCACGAAATACTGCCAAGTAATTATAAAACGGATTGAAGTAAATATAGCTCTTATACTCCCCCAATCTTTCAAGCTGCCAAATTATAGGTGTCAGCAAAAAAGCCACACTCATAAAAGCAGAAATCAGTCTCTGCAAATCACCGTAGTAAAAGCACGCTACTCCAACCGTTAAGCCAAAGCCGATCCCAGACAGCAATACTAGCAATACACCATAGATGACGTAAAAAACGGAACTTAGATGGAGTCCATCACTTACCAACAAACAAACCACAATGACGGCTGGTAAGAGTAACAAGAAAGAAAAAAGCTCAGACGCCAAGTCAATAGCTACCCAACTTAATAATGGGTCCTGAGTAGTTGTAATAAACTTAGCACGCCTTACAAGAGTCGAACTCGTTTTACGAACAATCGATGAAATAAATCCCCAAATGGTAAAACTACAAAGAACGTAAAGGTAGAAATCTTGAAATTCTCGCCCTCCACCCTTGCCGAAAAGCTTGTTCCAAACCACAGTGATCAAAAATGTTGAGACAATCAACATAATAGGCTCAATATATATGCCTATTTTAGAGCGGCGTACAGATAATTTTTGATTTAGATATGCACGATACGCAATGTACCGACGCATCTGCCATGTGCGTGAGAGTTCTCCGAGAGGATTCGAATTTGGCATGAAGTTCTGAAACTAAGAAGACCGTTTTGGGATGACTTTCTTAAAAACTCGAACTACTAATTTAACCGGCGCCAGCAATTCATACCACGCAGATCTAATCGTGTAATTAAACTTTGTATAAACACTTTGGTTTAGCATATCTTCTGGGAAGGATCGATAGTCACAAAAACCAAACTTCTCAGCCAACTTACGCAAAGGCCTTGTTGACTTCCAATAAGCCGAATTAATCAAAGCATTGATATCAGCATCGATGCGAAATAAATCTTGTGCATTCTTCGTACTGGAACCAAAACTCTGACTGAACAGACCTATGCTTGACCAAACTTTGTTCAGGTCTCTATAACTAATCGATGCCTCTAAACCACTTGCAAAAAGCCTCTCACGCATGCTCGTTAGGGCGGCGCTAGCCACTGGGTCAGTTTGAGCCAAAGCACGTGGCGACAAATGGTCTATAAATCTTATTGACGAAGAAATGTGCCCATCGTTGATCAATGATTCGCTATTGTGATAACGCCTAGATAAGCCCTGATCAAACAACACAACATCTTCCTTATCCAATGCTTGCGCGTAGACTCTCCAATCTCCAGAGTTCGCGACCCGATCATTACGTTTGACTTCCGCTTTTGAAAAGTCTTTTAGGTGAGCGAGAAACTTAAAATGTGTCACTGCAACGGTTATATCTGCAAGCCTCACTGAGGTACAACTGTGAGTAGAATGTAAGTATTCAAAATCGTCATCCCACTTAGCAAGCACTAACTTACGCATAGATGGTCCACTCTTGGGGTCCTTTGAGTCCCAAAATTTACGCTGCCTAGGGCCACCTTTAAGTTGAAGGAATGGGAAGTTTGGTGTCTCAAATGCTCGGTAAGACGATGACGTATCGTAATACGAGCATACATCAAATACTGATTGACCTGATGTGTACGTAGTCTTAGAGAGCGGTACATCTGAGTAGAAATCTAAAAATACGCCGTAAGCTGCTTGATAACCCCACCGATCAAAATAGCTTACTAAAACATCTATGGAGGCGTACTCGTAATGCGGAAAGACCAAAAACTCATCAACATCCAATGTCAGACACCAGTTTTGTGAGCAATACTCATAAGCAATACTGGATGTCCAATCTCGACCAGCATTACTCTCTTTGTAACTCTGTTGGGTAAAAAAGACAAAAGTATCCGCTTGAGAGAGCAAATACTCTTTAGTTCCATCATCAGAGCCATTATCAATCGCGAAAAACTCTGTAACTCCCATTTGGCGATAGTAGTTTAGGAAATACTCCAATCGAAACTTTTCATTTCTGACGCAAAACACGACGGATACTCCTTTTCGTCGCTCTGGTATCAGTCTGTCTGAGAGATATTTTAAATTCATGAAATCAGGCATTTGGGTAGAAAATGAGTGTTATTGAATAAAGGTGATTATATGTATTTACGGCCCTGCATAACGACCGGCCAAGTATCGATAAGCATCACGTACCCCGTCAACTATATTAATTTGCGGTTCAAACCCCAGGAGCTCTCTAGCCTTAGAGTAATCAGCAAAATTTTTTTCAACCTCTCCGGTTCGGACATCCTTAAAAAGAAGGTGGCTTTCATCAAGATCTTTCTGTGCTAAAAACAAGTTTGCCAATTCTCGCAGACTCGTATCTTTACCAGTGGCTAAATGTAAAACCTCATTTCTCAACGCACTTGCATCAACCGCGAGGGCTATTCCACCACACAAGTCACTCACATGAATATAATCGCGTGTGGAAGATCCGTCCCCAAAAATAGTGAGCGGTTTCTCTTGCATTACTTGTTGAGCAAACTTGTTGAATACGCCTGTCTTATGTTCGCTGTTCGGGCCATAAACGTTTGCAAAACGCAATGCAACAACGCTCATATTGAATGACTCAGCAAAAGCGTGGCAGTATGCTTCTCCACAGAGCTTGCTGGCTCCGTAGGGAGAAATAGGTTTTGGTAGCGAACATTCATTAACTGGTGGTTCGGCGTTGCCTATTAAAGCACCGCCTGTTGAACTAAAAACAAGTTTAGACACATTATTGTCGGCACTGGCTTGGAGAACATTGAAGGTGCCAAGCACATTCATATTGAAGTTTTGACGAGGATCGCTGACTGACTCGACAACAGAACCAAATGCTGCTAAGTGCACAACGGTATCGACACCATAAAATGCACCGTGAATAGAATCAAAGTCAGTAATGTCCGCCTGAACGAATTCTATTTCATCTTCATATTCACTTAGGTACTTTTTTTGTCCTCGGCTAAGGTTGTCTAATATACGGACTGAATATCCTCGCTCCAATAGAACTGGCACGAGATTTGATCCAACGAATCCATACCCACCAGTAACCAATACTCTTTTTAACAAAACCTTATTCCCCACAGGAAAGTGTAGCCAAAATTATTTCCATTTTGAAACGCATGGGATCTTACTCACATCACATCGATCCTTGTACTTAGCAGCAATTTCTTGAACTTCCTCCAAGAGACCTTCGTCCAACGTTGTGGGGTTGAGGCCTAACTCTAAAAATTGATCGTTCCTAACATGCAGATCATTTTCAGGGTCTTCGTTTCGAGGGTTTTCCAGGTTAGCTATTTCAGCACCAGTCATGGTACTGATTTTTGCGGCTAGGTCCCGCACTCGATGCGTCTCAGTGACTTGGTTAAAAATCTGTGCCCGCTCGCCCTTACGTGGAGGGTTGCTCAAAGCAAGTTCAATACATTTAACAGTATCAGTGATATGAATAAAGGCTCTGGTCTGTCCTCCGGTTCCATGCACTGTTAAGGGATATTCAACTGCTGCTTGCATAAGGAATCTATTTAGAACTGTTCCGTAGTCACCATCATAATCAAAACGATTAATCAAGCGTTCATCCATTTTAGTTTGTTCGGTTTGCGTTCCCCAGACGATACCTTGATGCAAGTCAGTCACACGCAATTGATCATTCTTAACATAGTAGGCAAAGATCAACTGATCTAAGGTCTTAGTCATGTGGTAAACACTACCTGGATTAACAGGGTAGAGAACTTCTTGATCAATCAAAGTACCTTCATCTGTTGCCACTTTTATAGACAAATAACCTTCTGGAATTTTCATGCCAGCAGTTCCGTAACCGTAAACACCCATCGTGCCTAGATGAACCACATGAATGTCCTGTTGGTTTTCTACGATAGCGGCGGTTACGTTGTGCGTCGCGCGAATGTTATTGTCCACGGTATATCGCTTGTGCTTAGACGACTTCATAGAGTATGGAGCGGCACGCTGTTCAGCAAAATGAATGACGGCATCTGGCTTATAAGACAAAAACAATTGACGCAATTCTTCGTAATCTTCAGCAACATCTATATTGCTAAAACTAATTTTGTTATCTGATACTTCTTCCCACGCAGCTAATCGTGTACCCATAGGCGCAATCGGGGTCAAAGATTCAGCTTCTAATTCATTGTCGATATTGCGACGCGACAAGTTATCTACAATATGAACATCATGTCCTTTACTTGACAAATACAATGAACTCGGCCAGCCACAAAAACCGTCACCACCTAATACTATTACTCGCATATCTAAATCTTCTTAAAGAGTGAATTTGGACTTGATTATACAGCATCTTTGAACGATCAAACCGTTCACAAGTGAACTTTATGGAGTTAATATTAGCGATTGTATACACTAGAACCACCTAACCAACTAATCAGCGCGCTATGGCCATTCCTTTTATAGACTTAAGCTCCCAATACCAACAGCATCAAGCAAAAATTGATGCAGCAATTCATAAAGTTTTGGCTCACGGCCAATACATTATGGGTCCGGAAGTCAAAGAACTCGAATCCCAGCTTGCTGAGTACGTTGGGGCAAAACATTGTTTAGCTTGTTCGTCGGGTACAGACGCACTAGTCATTCCTTTAATGGCTAAGAGGCTAGGTACTGGGGATGCAGTGTTTACTTCCCCATTTACCTTTTTTGCATCCGCCGAATCGATTTCACTAACGGGCGCTACGCCAGTGTTTGTTGATATTGACCCAGACTCTTACAACATGGATCCTGCATCCTTAGAGCAGAAAATCAAGGAGACTTTAGAAGCCGGAAAACTTACTCCAAGAGGAATCATTCCAGTTGATTTATTTGGAATTGCGGCCGACTACGATGTGATTAATGACATAGCAAAAAAGTACAATCTGTTTGTATTGGAAGATGCTGCTCAGGCTTTTGGGGCCGCTTACAAAGATCGACGTGCGGGTGGATTAGCCGAACTTGGCGCCACCAGCTTTTACCCAGCTAAACCATTGGGCTGTTACGGTGATGGTGGTGCAATATTCAGCAACAACGATGACACACTAGAAACCATGATCTCACTGAGAGTTCATGGGCAGGCGACGTCGGGCGACAAATATGACAATGTTCGCATTGGACTAAACGGTCGGATGGATACAATTCAAGCCGCTATTCTTTTAGAAAAACTCAAAATCTATGACCAAGAAATTGAGAGGCGCAACCAAGTTGCCTCCGAATACACTCACCGCCTGAAAGATCTGGTCAAAACACCTGTATTGCCTGACGGGCACGGTAGTGTGTGGGCACAATACTCGATACAACACCCAAAACGAGAAACAATCCGCACAGCACTATCTGAACAAGGTATACCCACTGCGGTTTTCTATCCTAAGCCGATTCATCTTTCAACGGCCTATAAAGACTTGAATCATGGAATGGGTGACTTCCCTGTTGCCGAGGCCGCTGCTCAGCAGATATTTAGTCTGCCAATGCATTCCTATCTCGAAACATCTCAGGTGAAGTCGATATGTGACTCAATTGAAGCGGCAATAACCAATCATAGTTAGCTGACCACCTACTTCACTGTTATAACCTCTCGCAAAGACGTAGTCTTGCGGCGAGACGAGCGACTAAGCAAATATAGTTGTCGGATGAGACAGAATACTAAATGAGACTTGACACCAGATGAGACATGGCACAATCAGAAGGGTTAGGAGTTTATCGATTCTTATCCTGGATCTATTGCTCATAACGTCTACACTCTCCATCGCCTACTTTTGGAGAATTGGCGTCTGGCCTAATCCGTTCGACGTAGATCTTTGGCTTATAACGGCGACGTTTATTGCGGTTCTGTTTATAACCGGAACCTACTTTCGAGAGCGGTCTAGTGCACTGCCCAATTTACCGATTCGTACGTTCTTTATTTGTCTTTTAGGCGGGCTACTTTGCATTTTGTGGCTATATTTACTGGGGCCACGTTCTTTCAACCAATATTTTGGTCGCGGTATATTGCCTCTCGGCACTGTCGTAATAGGAACGCTCACCACACTTGGCAGACTCCTGATTAATAGGATGTACCACAACCAAGAAAGCGACCATAAGATCTTATATCTTGGCTACAGCGAGAGTGCTCGCAACTTTCTGCAAGAACTCCGAAATCATGCAGAGGTCAGAGCGATCACGATCATGTCGAATTCTAAACCACTCAAGCTGCCTAAACGAGTAAACCATCTTGAAGTTGATCAGTTTGCGCAGTCGCTTGACCAATCTTGGAACAGCATAATCATTGACCCAGACTTTCACCCTGATCAAGCTCAACAATCCCTGCTCGTTAAGCACCGCCTAAGAGGTGCCAATATTGGCACATTGGCCGACTACTATGAGAAGAGTTGGTTTCAGGTGCCGGTATACGACATTGGTAATGATTGGTTTCTGCAGTCGACCGGGTTTTCAGTATTAAGTGATCCAGCGGCACAGCGCATAAAACGGCTGTTCGACATAATTCTGGCGCTAATCGTTTTAGTCTTGAGCGTGCCATTACTCATAATCAGCGCGCTTGCAATAAAACTTGACTCACCCGGCCCGGTTTTCTTTAGTCAACAACGAGTCGGATTCCGCGGTAACTTATTTACAATCTATAAATTGCGCACAATGGAGGTTTCAAAAGACAGCTCCGCTAAATGGGCGCAGCCAGACGACCCCCGCGTAACCAGAGTCGGTGGTTATTTACGCCAGTCACGAATCGACGAATTACCACAAGCTTGGAATGTCCTTAAGGGGGACATGAGTTTTGTTGGGCCTCGGCCAGAACAAGCTGAATTCACAGTTTGGTTAAGCGACGAGATTCCATTTTATGACCTTCGCCATCAAGTCAAACCAGGCATTACAGGCTGGGCCCAGGTAATATTTCCTTACGGCGCTTCAAAAGAGGATGCGATTAAGAAGCTTCAATACGAGCTATATTATATTAAGCATCAATCTCTTTTTCTTGACCTTAATATTTTAGTACGAACACTGATCACAGTATTTAAGCGTTCAGGGCGATAATTCGACAAACTCATAAAGCACTAGATACCCGCCGTCATAAAGAGACTTAGCGTATTCTGTCAAAAACGGCTTAACAATATGGGCGCGATTGCCCTCACACGTAGAGCGGACATTTCTATTTATACGATCTTTGTTGAATATATAGAACACTCTCTCATTTCGAACAGCATCCGCCAATATATTCCTTAAGCTCGCTTGTCCTTCTAAACCAATAGCGCCACACAATCCTCCCATTTGGTTGAATTTTCGCCAACCTCCTAATTGGGCCACGCCATGATGACGATGGACGTTAACGACCGAGGCTTTCGCGTACGCAGAAACATAGTAGCTTGTTGCCAAATCGGCGAGAACGACACTTTTGTTGGGCACACGTTTTGCTATCTCGGTTAAGTCACTTGTGTATCTAAAGCTACTGTCATAAAAAACATAGTTTTGACCATAATTTAGATTCCAGTGACGCTGCGCTGAACCAGCATTCCTTTTAAATGTGACCAACTCTGGTGAAAAATGGAAGCTACTTTGGCTGCTGAGCGCAACAACAGTGACGATAAATCCGATTGCCGACATCAAGGCTACTCGCGTCTTGCCGAAACGATTCTCAAACAGGGTGTGTAGTAATACGGCGTAGACTATTGGGTGAAAAATTATCAATGCGACTCGCCACGATGAATGGTATTGGCTAAGCGTGCTCCTAAACCAAGTATACAGATAAGGCGATATACATAATAAAAGCGCCACCGTACCGCATGACACCAAAAACAAGGTAGCTCTACTCGGACGCAACCAAGCCAGGCACCAAGCTATAGGAACCGACAATATTCCGGAGTAGATCAACCCGCTACGCAACTGGAGATGCCAACCAGGAACAAGCAACGTTCCCCCAAACCAGCCCTGACTTAACAACGCCCATTCATGGCTTTCACGAGTAGGATATGCCAACTCTGGATAGAATGCCGACGCCAGGTGCTGCCAGTCAATAATTGCCAAAAGCACCAGAACCGTGAGCGCTGCCAGAATCTGACGACTCTTCGACTGCTTGTCTGGCGCACGCTTAATTGCCAAAGCGACAATAGCCGAAAAAAGCAGTATAGGTACGGAATAGACCAAAAAGAAATCCACTGATTTACCTGTTCCTAAATATTTCATGAAAAACAGATAGATCGAAAAGAATAAAACACAGATAGCTAGCGCAATACCAACCCATTTATGTAGAAAAGACCAATTAGGCTCAAGACAAGTTGGGTCACGCAAAAGGAGGAGGCTAATTAGATAAGATGCCATCGCTACAAATAGCCACACTAATTCGACTTTATGCGTGAAATAGATAACGATGACACATAACAAAAACACGACAAGATAGAACCATTGCATCCTAAGCATGTTCAACATCGGATTACGGGGCGCATTCTGGTTCGTGTAAGCCAACGCTTGATTGAGGCCTAGATTATCCATCATTCGAAATACAACAAAAAATGCGAAGAACCATGCAGTATATGAGACATGAGAAGGCCATGCTGACACGCGTAAATAGCTTGCCCCTAACCCTGGAAGAAAAACATAGAGCGCTACTGCAATAGTGGCTACGGCACGGTTATTAGTTAACCCTAGAGCAAACAAAAAGAAGGCCATTAATTTCGCTATGGCTAACCATGGTGTTGCCGCATTAAAGAGTTCAGGCAAACTATGTGAGGAAACTAACTTTAGCACGGCCAAATTAATGTGCCAGAGCATTGGGTATTCTCGACCCGGCGCGTCGATTAAATGTGCGCTGGTGTTTGCAGTGCTCATATCCAAAGAGAGCGTGTTTGCCAGCGACAAATGCCACCAAGCGTCTGACACTTGCTCAATTAGAGCCCCGTTATAGAAAAGTAGCAAAGCCACCAATGCATAAAAAATGAATCGGCTACACATCCAAGGATCTAACAAGAAAGAAAAAGAAGTAGATGCGGGCGATTGGATTCGGTTTTGCTTGGCGGAAAAAAACCTGAGTGCAAGACAAAGTCCGACCGTTACAGCCACAACAGCTATTTTTATAAAGCTTGACGCGCTCGCACCTGAAAAGCCAAAAGCGCTAGCAATCAAAAACAACCCCGCATTGATCAAGAGCGAGACTAGCAGACCCGTGACTAACAGCGCCTCATGTGTACCGAATATTTGCGCGGCGCTTGCGTTTAGCTGACGAACGAACAGTGTAAATAGAATACCGTTCACGAAAAGCGCGTAAACGATCCATAGATGCGCTTCCGCGTGAAAAAACAGCGGCATCATATAGTTAACTCACATTTTGCCAACCAATCATTAACCATAGTAAGATTTATACCACTGTGCGAACCGCTCTACGCCTTCTTCGACGGACACTCTTGGAGAGTAACCATAGTCTCGCTTTAGAGCGGATGTGTCGGCCATAGTTCTAGGAACATCACCGTCTTGCATCGGCATAAAATTAATATCTGCTTCAACCCCTAAAGAATCGCTCATAGCTGCAATAAAATCCATGAGCGGAACTTGTTGTCCACGGCCGATATTGTAGACCTCATACCGCCCCGCAGGTGTATCACTAGTTGTCACTCGCAAAACGCCCTCGCTAATATCGTCGATGTAAGTGAAATCTCGAATCATCTCTCCGTTATTGTAGACAGGAATTGGTTCGCCTTTGAGCATGCGCTCAGCAAACCTAAATGGCGCCATGTCAGGTCGTCCCCAAGGCCCATAAACAGTGAAAAATCGTAAGCCCGTGCACGCCAAACCGTATAAGTGCGAATAACTGTGTGCCATTAATTCATTGGCTTTCTTTGTCGCGGCATAAAGCGAGACAGGATTGTCTACCCGATCCGTTTCTTTGAATGGGAAGTTTTTATTTGCACCGTAAACAGAGCTAGATGATGCGTACACTAAGTGCTTAACGCCAGAATGACGACAACCTTCGAGAATTGCTCCAAAACCCACCAAATTTGAATCGATATACGAATCAGGGTTTTCGAGCGAATACCTTACACCTGCCTGAGCCGCTAAGTGCACCACGGTATCAAAGCTTTCCTTCGCGAACATATCTTTCATCAAAGGGCGATCATGAACATCACCCTCCAGCAATTTAAAATTGTGGGTCGGGTGCTTACCAATCACTTTAGCAATACGGTCGCGTTTAAGCTCTGGAGTATAGTAATCGTTGAAATTATCAACGCCCACCACCTGATGTCCCGCGGCTAACAGCCTCGAAGTCAGGTCTGCACCAATAAATCCAGCAACACCAGTAACCAAAACTTTCATACAAAATCTCTTTAAAGTTAGTCTACGCCTGCAATAGAGGCACCAAATTTGTCTTACCAAATCCAGTTAAATATGGTGCGTAAATACGTTTGAACACGCATTATATATTACAATCGCTGCTTCCCCCATGACACTCAAGCACTATGAACACAAAACCTCTATTGTTTTGCCCTCGCTGGCTAGTGCCCGTAGTACCGCACAACACCAATTACCGCGACTATGCTGTATTAGTTGAACGCGGCAAAATTAGTGCAATCGGCCCTCGCGAAGAATTGATCGTAAGGCATCCAGACGCAGAACGCATTGAACTTAATGATCATGTATTGCTGCCTGGCTTTATTAACGCGCATACGCATGCTGCTATGAGCCTTTTGCGTGGAATCGCAGATGATCTTCCTCTAGAAACGTGGTTACACGACCACATATGGCCCGCCGAAGCCAAATGGGTTGATGAGCAATTTATTGAAGACGGCAGTGAACTTGCTATTGCTGAGATGTTGAGCGGCGGTACAACATGCTTCTCTGATATGTACTTTTTTCCGGAGCTTACGGCCAAAGTTGCCCAAGAAATGGGCATACGGGCGGTTGTAGGCTCTATTGTTCTCGATTTCCCTACTATTGGAGGAGACAACGCTGACGAATACATAGCTAAAGGGCTCACCCTGCATGATGAGTTGCAAGCCTACTCAAACGTCTATACGAGCTTTGCGCCACATTCGCCCTACGCTGTTTCAGACGAGCCTTTACTAAGAGTCCAAACGCTAGCTGACGAACTGCAAATACCCATTCACATTCATGTACACGAGACTGAGCACGAAGTTAATGAATCGTTAGCATTGCATGAACAAACGCCTTTAGACCGACTCGAAGATCTTGGTCTGCTGACTCCGCGTTTAGTCACTGTACACATGACGCTACTTGACGATGTTCAAATTAACAAACTTGCAGAGTTCGGTGTAAGTGTTGTTCACTGCCCAGAATCCAATATGAAGCTCGCAAGCGGAATTTGTCCTGTCAGCAAATTATTAGAGGCCGATGTTAATGTCGCTTTAGGCACAGATGGGGCCGCGAGTAACAACGATCTATGCATGTTTGGTGAGATGCGCTCCGCGAGCTTATTGGCAAAAGTGAGTTCTGGTGATGCCTCAGCCCTACCCGCCTGGCAAGCTTTAGAAATGGCCACTATCAATGGGGCGAAAGCACTCAACTTAGACTCTGAAATTGGTAGCATTGAGGTTGGTAAGGCGGCTGACATGATTGCTGTTAACTTATCAAGCTTCGCCACCAGCCCGGTCTATGACCCAGTATCTGCACTTGTTTTCAGCTGTAGTCGTGACCAAGTAAGTGATGTGTGGGTAAACGGCAATCATCTCGTTAAGAAGGGCCAGTTAAGCAGCGTTAATACTCCCAACTTGGTAGCAACGGCAAATAAATGGGCTGAACGCATAAGTACGATCAAATAAACTATATTCTTAATGTACACACACCATTTAGACCAAATACGTAATACGGATAAGCAACATGTATAGGCAACAAGGAATAACACTATGAGCGCAAACGTTGATTTTGCAGAAGTCCAAAAATTTGAAGATTTAGCCTCTCGCTGGTGGGACCCCACCGGTGAGTTTAAACCACTGCACAAAATTAATCCCCTGCGGACTGATTACATAAACTTGCACTCGCCTGTGACCGGCCTGAAGGTTCTAGATGTTGGTTGCGGTGGCGGCTTAGTGAGTGAGGCGCTCGCTAGTTTTGGTGCCGATGTTAAGGGAATAGACATGGGTGAGGCGCCACTCAACGTGGCTAAGCTTCATCTGTTGGAAAGTGGACTAGAAGTTGACTATGAGCGAATTACTGCAGAAGAGTTGGCTAAACAAACCCCTGAAACTTATGACGTAATCACCTGCCTTGAAATGCTCGAGCATGTCCCAAAGCCCGCGTCGGTCATAAAAGCATGTGCCGACATGCTCAAACCTGATGGCACAATCTACTTTTCAACGATTAACCGCAACCCCAAAGCATGGTTACTTGCTGTCGTCGGCGCAGAGTACGTATTGAATATGTTACCTAAGGGTACGCATGAATACGATAAATTCATTAAGCCGTCGGAACTGCAACAATATGCTTTTGAGGCAGGTATTGAATTTGAAGATATTATTGGCTTGCATTTTAACCCGTTGACCCAGCGATACTGGTTAGCCCCTGGAGTTGATGTTAACTACATGGTCAGAGCCCGCAAGATCAAATCATGAGACTAACAGCCTTACTGCTTGACCTTGACGGCACCCTCGTGGATACAGCACCAGACATGGTCGGGGCACTTAATCGATTGCTCCTCAAACACGCTGAAAGTGAAGTCGACTACAGCCGAGCCGCCAAAGAAGTATCCAATGGTGGTTTAGCATTAGTCCGGCATGGCTTTGGCGCTGAGTTAAGCGAGATCGAAGAACAGTCTTTGTTAAAGGAATTTTTAAGCATTTACGCAGAATATGTGTGTGTAGACAGCGTGGTATATCCAGGAATGCTAGAGTGCTTGGACTTTTGCGAAGAACACGAAATACCATGGGGTGTTATCACTAACAAGCCGCTCGCACTCGCGAAGGACGTACTATCTGGTTTTGAGTTATTAGACCGCGCCAAGGTGTTATTAGGTGGCGATAGCCTTCCCGTAAAAAAACCTGACCCAGTACCTCTCTTGCACAGTGCAATGTTACTTAATTTGGCGCCTAGCGAGTGCCTATATGTTGGTGACCACGTGCGCGACATCCAAGCTGCAAAAGCCGCTGGTATGGACTCTGCTGCGGCGAATTGGGGCTACATTGAAAGCGGTGTGAATGTAGAGACTTGGAACCCAGACATTATTCTTAACAGCCCTGCGGGCCTGAATCGTTATCTACAGGAACGTGTGCTCGAAACCTCTGCACACTAACCATGAGTAGTTCCAAAAGCCCTTACTGTGACCAGCTGAACTAATGCTCAACGCCCTACAAAAAAGCTTATCTGCATGGGGAATTACGCTGAGTGACAATGCTCTTCTATTGTTACTACTTTTGATTGCGGTATTGCTTGGAGTACTTGTAGGGATAGCGCTCAACACAGAAAAGTCGCGTCGCCGTGTCTTAGCCTCGGAGGCGGCGCACCAAGCGCAACGCCGCCAAGAGCAAGACCTAGTGGACGACCAGCTCGACCGAATGCAACACCAATTTGCTAATTTGGCTCAGCAAGCGTTAAACGCCAACAATTCAACATTCATGAATTTGGCACAGCAACAATTTAGACAACTGACACAAAGCGCGAGTAGTGAGTTTAAGCTGCGCCACCAAGGGTTCGAAAACCTGTTAGAGCCGATACGTACCAGCCTGCAAAAAACAGAACACCAACTCACTAAGATTGACGCGCTTCGTTTGGCGAGCGAAACAAAGCTAGAAGAACAAATTAAGCAGGTACTGGGTAGTCATCAAGAACTGCACACGCAAACACGCAATTTGGTCACTGCTCTGCGACGCCCAGAAGTGCGCGGGCAATGGGGTGAGCTTACTCTAAAGAGATTAGTAGAGATGGCAGGCATGTCGCAGTTTTGCGACTTTACTGAGCAGCCATCCGTGCGTACCGATGACGCTCTACTTCGCCCCGACATGGTCATTAACCTCCCAAACAATCGGTCCATTGTCGTAGATGTTAAGACCCCTCTAGATGCTTACCTGAGTGCACATGAGAGCAGTGATGTGCGTGAGCAGCAAAGGTTCACCAAGCAACATGCTAGCAATGTACGTAAACGTATTGTCGAACTTAGCCGCAAAAAATATTGGGAGCAGTTTGCTGGCTCAGCCGACTTCGTACTCCTTTTCATTCCTGGCGACCAATTCCTGAATGCGGCTCTAGACGCTGACCCATCCCTGCTAGAATACGCCATTGAAAACAAAGTCCTTTTGACCACGCCAACCAGTTTGATCGGCTTACTCAAAACAATCGCATATGGTTGGCAAAACGACACCTTGAGTCGCAACACAACTGAGATTCGTCAAACTGGCGACACTCTACTAAAACGCCTCAACATACTTGAAAAACACCTAGGTAAATTGGGCCGCAATCTAGACCAAAGCTTAGAACAGTTTAATCGGGCGCTTGGCTCATTTAACCGCAACCTCAAGCCTACTGCGCAAAAATTAAACGAGCTGGGTATTGGGCAGGCACGCGATGCTGACGAGCTGAATGACAAATCAAGTGACAACTCAAACGAAAATTCAAATGACAAGCAAGACGCTAGTTAATAGAAATAGACAAAAATAATATAATCACAAAACTCTTATTAAGATGAACACAACTCAAATGAATTGGCGCGAGACCACTCCAGATCTGAACCTACTAAAAGGTAAGAAGATACTGGTTACTGGCGCTGCCGACGGTATTGGCCGCGCTGTGAGTATTGCGTTAGCCCGGGCTGGGGCGACAGTCATCATTTTAGATCATAAGGCTCGACACCTTGAAAAACTTTACGATCAAATCACTGCAGAACAAGCATCTGAACCGGTAATAGTGCCACTTGATCTAGAGACGTTGACTCCCGAAGGTGCAACTCAATTGGCTCAAAGCCTTTACGACGAATTTGGTCATATTGATGGCGTGTTACACAATGCGGCGGAACTGGGCTCGCCCAGCCCATTAGACCAATACGACATGGCTTACTGGGATAAGGTAATGAACATCAATGCGAGAGCGCCATACCTGCTAACTCGAGCTCTATTGCCAGTGCTTCGATTAGCGCCTAGCGGGCAAGTAATATTCACCACTGCTGACTGTGCTATCGACCCACAAGCCTATTGGGGCGCTTACGCGATTGCGTATGCATCGGTCGAAGCCCAAATGAAAATTTGGTCTGAAGAGCTGATGCAAACAAGCAACATTGCCGTTAACAGCCTAGACCCTGGAGCAGTTAGAACCAGCTTAAGGCGACGCTCACATCCAGGTGAAGATCAAAATGGCCTTACTTTGCCTCAAGAAATTACGCCGGTTTACTTAAAGTTACTTTGTGGTGATCATAAACTGCAGGGGCAACATATTATAATTAGCTAACACCCTGTCATGCGAGTCAACCGACCGAGCACTCTAGTGACACGCAGGCTTTAGATTCGACCAGTCAGCAACCACCGACGCTGGCGTAAACCATTCTTTGCCGATCCTGGATGAGTACATCGTGGAATTGAACTCATCGCGGCATCTGAGGTAACACTTTTACCATCCACTGTGGCTGTTTGCGAGTACAACTGAGCGCAAACAGCTTCGTCGCCACTCAAATATCGATTAAAGGGGTAGGAAAACGAAGTGACGGTTTCTCCTACATACTTTGTCAAAAGGTCTTTGGACTCCACTAATTCATGTCTAAACTCAGTGGCGCTCAACTTGTCTCGTTGATAGTGATGGTGCCCATGACTGCCTATCTCATGCTTGGATTTATGAGCTGCTTGAAGCTGCTCTACACTGGGATAAAGTTCTCGACAGGCAACTACTAAATCGACGTGAATTTCAGGGTGCAACTCTGTGAACTCACCGAGCGCCGTTTGCAGCTCTATTAATCCTATCTCTTTGAGTAAAACATCAACCGACGCACCAAACGGATGCTGAATATTTGCTGTCCACCATTGCTCGAAGGTCTTGAGCCTTGCTCTGTCAGCAAACAGCCAATACAAATGATGTTCCCACAGAGGGCTTTGCCCACGCAGCATCGCTGAGCATTGAAAAACTGTTACCGGGATTCCAAGTTCCTCTGCCATAGGTAGCGCTGTATCGTAAACACTCGCGAAGCCATCATCAAAGGTGATACAAGCGTAGCGTTTGTCAGCCTCAAACTTACAAGTACGCAATTGGTTGATGGTCAAAAATTCGAATTCGTTTTCTCGCAAGAACTCCAAGTCTGCCAACAACTCATCTGGTGAAATAGTGGGCGATCCTCCATCATCCATAAAAGAATGCTCACCTATTGGATCAACACGATGATACAAATACACCCGCACCAAGCCATTATTACGCGCAGCCCAGAAGCGTGTGAATATTGGTACAAACGCTAAATCTTTGGCCCGATTAATTAGTCGGTTAACTTTGAATTTGTGCGTCATAGGTAATTAAAATTATATTCTTAGAGTCTGAGTTTAAAGGTATCAGTTTGGAGGTTCGCGTTAACCGTCTAACTCAGTTTTTAAAGATACTAGGCGCACTTTAGAATCTCGATATTGCTTTGACCTTACATAAAGATCAATAACCCCCGCCCTGCTCATACGGTTGGCCTTTAGTCTCATATAAGGTGAATATTCGTAACCCGTTCTTTTTAGGAATAGCTGCCCCTCTGTCCACTGTTCAACCGGCGTCAGGGTCTTATTCGCCAGAGCGATGACCACCTCAAGAATTGCATCAATCCCAGCTAAAAACGTCTTGGCATCCAGTATCTCAAAATTATCCTTAAGGTCTATGTCCGGGCGAATGGTGCACAGAATTTTGCCGCTATCGATACCGGGGTCTAGATAATGAACGGTCGCCCCAATGAATTCTGGCTTACCTTGAAGCATCATAAATAAATTGCAATTACCGCCTCGAGCATAAGGTGACAAACCAGTGTGGAGATTAATCCCACCCAAAGGCAGGGCCTCGAGTACCTTTAAAACAGAAGCACGCAATAACTGAGTGCCATTAACACAGACTAGATCAGGTGAGAGGCGTTGGATGAAGGTCACAACCTCATCATGATTAATATTATCAGTTTCGAGCACTTCTACGTGTTCACGCCAAACCTTAGACGTATAAAAGGTGGGTCGGGACTCCACAATAAAATCGTGTGCCGCGCGTTCAAACGCGGGCAGAAATATTTTTGCCTGTAAGTAACGAATAAGCACCGCTGGGTTTAAGTACGGCTGTGCACGTTTAACCCAAGCTCTGTGAGTCTGAGTAGCGCGCTTGCCTGCTTGTCCCTGTTGAGACTCATGCTGAGTCTTAGTTTGTGCTTGGTTAGTAATTTGCACTACTACGCCCAGCAAATCACAATCGTCAAACAAGCGCTCAACAAGATAGTCTTGGTAAGAACCGGGACATACTAAAGCGACAACTCTTGGACGATTCGTTAACACTGCTCTAATCCCCACCTTTAATTGTAGCGTCAGAAAAACTGAGTGTTTTAAAATCTACCGAACGGTTCGACGATTTGATAGGCCGTACTAGGTTAAGGACATAGAAGAGTCGCGCCTTAACATCCTATGGGGAGTGACTGAGAAATCTTCGCCAGTAGTGATGTGCTTGCTTGGAGTCTTGGCTCATCAAACACCGGGCTATGAAGAAATCGCTAGCTGCGGTGTTTTTATTCAAAAGACTAGTATTTAGTTGCCCGTCTAGTTCAGCATTTTTAGGCTGTCTGGAGAAAATGAGCGAAATTTCGTCAGAGAGTTTACGTGCGACAGAAAGAACACTCTCGGTTTCGTTGTTTTGCTTCCTCCGGTCTCGAAGCTCGATCACCATTTTCTTAAATCTTGCTTGTTGCGTTTGGTACTGGCCACTAATACCGGATGTATCGAAAATACCACCAGACAGAACTTCATCTAAATTTCGAAAGCCTGAGTGTTCTAACATTCTTGTCCAAAGATCACAGTCTTGGGCAAAGTAAAATTCTTGGCGGTAACCCCCAACGTCAAAATATAAATCTTTTCTAAACATTACCGACGCATGCATGGGAGAGCGAAACTGCAATTCGTTACCCTGTGTTAGCGATGTAACTAAACTTTCAGTGTCGTAGTCGGTATTATAAAGATAATAGCCTTCTGCCGTGTACATCGCAAAATTTGAAGAAACCAAGCCAACAGTCGGCTGCCTTGAAAGCACTTCGGCTTGCCTGGCGACCCGACCGCTGAGCATAAAATCACCGACATCAAGTCTGGCGATATACTGGTTTAATGCAGCCTCGCAGCCAGCAATTAGAGCCTTGGTTAAACCACCTTTGGGAAGAGTTATGTAGCGTATCCGCTTGTCTTTAAAAGCCTTTAAGCGCGACTCTACATCCTCTGGTGCACCATCCCCAACCACAATCAATTCCAGTTCAATACCTTTCTGAGCAAGCACACTCTCGACCGACAACCCAAGAAACTCAGAGTCTTTATGTGTTGATAGAACTACTGTGACAGCATGTTGGTGCATTCTTGATTTGTTCCGATTAGCTTCAGCGCTAGTTCCGTTGTGATAGACCGTCACTTTCCAAGCAAGCGTAATACAGCTGCAGCATTATTCAATCCTAGAAGTGTAACTGCTTTTGCAAAAACTATATGTTGCATAGTGCGTTTACCATGTGCTTTTATCGACAAATCGAATAATCTCTGGTACTCATCACGCAACCCCAACGCAGCACATTGCCGAGCCAGCAAAAACGTATAACGTCCAAAGATAACCCAATACTCTTTGGGAATCGGTGTGCTTCCAGTTTGGTTTTGAAACTTTATTGCACTCTCGAAAATTGATTCCCTTGCGCTTGCTCTACTCTTGAGTTTGTCGGGGTTGACCGAGCCTTCGGAGCTAAGGTGGTCATCATGTATCAACCGAATACTAGCTGGAGTGTTTACAAATGAAAGTTCACCAGCATAACTGGCAATTCGAGCCTCATATTCCCAATCTTCTTCATTAATCAATAATGACCATGGACCAGCTTTCTCAAGAATTGAGGATCTATAGAGTGGCGCAGAAGTGATCCACCAACGCGCTTTTAATAGTTCGGGAAAGAGTCCATCTTGCGCTTGACCAGTAATCCTCATTGGTGTCAGCGCTTCTATACTTCGGAAATCACTTTCAGCGAGCTCCTTATTTTTCGCCTCGTATTCAAAGCAAGGTCCATAACTTGCAATGCTATTTGGGTTCGCCAGTAATGCGTCTACCTGAAATCGAAATTTGTTTCGACAAAGCAAATCATCGCTATCTAGATATTGTATGAATTCGCCATTGGCATGCATTCGACCGAGTTCTCTGGCGCCACCAGGGCCCGTATTGTGCTGTGACAGCAGTGTCATCTCTTCAACTTCGTTTTCAAGAGCCGCATAGAAATCTTTATATTCTGGGTCAGAGCCATCATCGACCACTATAATTTCAATTGGTCTATAAGTTTGAGTCAAGACTGACTCCACACTTTGCCGTAACAAAGTGCGGCGATTGAATACCGGAATAATCGTTGATACGAGTGGATTATTGGGCGTACTCATCGAGACCCGCTTGACCCGTTATTTAGTTTATCGACCAAAAACTGTTTGCGCCTGAAGAGTTGAGGCAGCTTTCGGCCAAACTTGATCACAAAGAAACTCACTGGGTCGCGCTTTAAACCCAGACGGCGTAATGCAATATAAGATTCCCAATTGCCTTTAATACGCGTCAACCAAGCCCCGGTACTAACGCCACCAAGACGCATTCTTACCCACACCCGGGGAACGTAATGACTGCTCAGCTTTTTAATTTCAAATGCTCTTGTACAGAACTCCAGATCTGACTGATACTTTAATGATAGGTCAAAGCCTCCCAGACCGACAAAATCAATACGCCGCATGAATAACGTTGGATGCGCGGGCATCCAAACCAGAAAAGCATAATCTCGGCGTGTGAGACTGCGACGACCAAACCCTTTTCACTAGAGATGTATCAATTGCATCAACGAAAACCAGATCTGCGTAGACACAAGACACGGTGTTTTCATTGATCGCAGCGACTGCGTGACCTACCACATTGGCGCTCGCATAAACATCGTCAGCGTTTAGGAATGCAATGATGTCGCCTTTCGCTAATTGAACACCTTTATTCATAGCATCATAAAGGCCTTCATCGGGCTCGGAAACAAACACCAGGTTGTCTCGTAAGTGTGCTTCTACAACGCTTTGGGTACCATCGTTAGAATTGCCGTCTATGACGATATGCTCAATATCAGCATCCACCTGAGTCGCCACAGACTCAATGGTCTCAGCGATAGTGGATGCTGCGTTAAAGCAAACCGTGATAATCGATACCTTTGAATACTCCATCAGTCGCCGGGTGTTGATGAGTTTGAATTAATGAGTTGTGCCAAGCATCAACCCAAGTAATAAGTGATGATTTCTAGCCACGTTCTCTACGTGGCGATTTTGGTTTGCGCTTAGCTTTAACGGGTCTTTTTTTGCTCGCGCCGGCCGTTGCCTTATCACTGACGCCGTTACGATTTCTCGTGTTTTTTGCTCCAGAGCGCGTCCCCCTTTCGGTTCTAGCGCCGCCACGTTCGCTCTGCATTTCATTGCGCTCAGGCTTAGACCCGCGGCGCGCGCCTTCGCGCTCTTCTTGAGCGGTAGGCTTGCGATCTCTAGAGTCTCTGGAGTTGCGTGTTCTTTGGTCTTTGTCCTGTCCACCAGAGGAATTGGATCCTGCATTCCTACTTGCAGTGCGCGCATTGCGTGATGAACGCATTTTGCCGACCGAACTACGATCGCCAAATTCGCTTTCTATTCCCGCTGCGCTTATCAATTTCTCTAACTGCTGTGGTGCCATCTTTACGGCATGGCCCAACTTAACATCTCGGGTTAACTTAATTGAGCCGTAACGAATTCGTTTTAAGCGGCTAACCAAATGATTTACGGCTTCAAACAATTTACGCACTTCTCGGTAACGCCCTTCTTTAATGACGACACGATACCAATGGTTGCTTCCCTCTTCCCCCATATCAGCAGCAATAACGCTTTCAAACTTTGCCAGTTTGCCATCAATATCAATGCCTGTTCTCGTGAGCTGTTCGGTTTCTTTTGCATTGAGCTGTCCTCGCACACGAGCAAGGTACTCGCGCTCGAGCCCTGTTGAAGGATGCATGAGCTTATTAGCCAGCTCACCACTATTTGTAAATAACAGAAGTCCACTTGTATTTATATCCAGCCGCCCAACCGACACCCACCTTGAATCAGCGATACTTGGCAGCTTCTCAAACACCGTCGGTCGACCAGCTGGATCATTACGGCTAACGATTTCGCCTTCAGGCTTATGGTAGATAATCGCCTTAATTTGAGACGTTTGTTGAGAACGAATATAAACCGCTTCGCCATCAAGAACTATGCGGTCAGTCAAATCAACTCGATCACCCAGCTTTGCGCTGCGTCCATTAACCTGAACGCGACCTTCAGTGATCCACGTTTCGATCTGTCGTCTAGATCCTCGACCTGCATGAGCAAGTACTTTTTGCAGCTTTTCACTCATTGGGTAAACTCAATATTCTTACGGCGTGTTTGATCATGATTGATCCGATGATGACGGCCGAATTGGAATCACATCCGCAACTTCACGTTCTTCTTCTTGCTCTTGGTGCTGGTCTAATTCGACAGACTGAAGGTTCGACCCTTCATGCTCCGATTCGTCTAGGTTGGTTGCCGTGCCCATAGCTGTTTCAGGATCACCTTCGCCAGCACCTTCGACAGCACCTTCGGCACCGGCGACGTCATCAGAGATCGGTTCTTGTTCACCCTTATATTCCATTTGGGGAAGGGTAAGATTCATTTCCTTGGCTACCTCGATAAGTTCACGTGGTTGCATCAATTCAGGAAGCTCACGTAATGATTCGAGGCCGAAATACTCTAAAAACTCCGATGTCGTACCAAACAGTGCCGGGCGTCCAGGTACATCTCTATGGCCTATTTCAGCAATCCACCCTCGGTCTTCGATCGCTCGGATAATATCTGTGCTCACTGCAACACCCCGAATCTCTTCAATATCGCCACGAGTAACAGGTTGTCGATAGGCAATAATCGATAGCGTTTCTAAAAGTGCTCGTGAAAAGCGCGGAGGATTGTTGATGGTGAGTCTACGCAACCAAGTTGCATACTTTTCTTTAGAACGAAAGCGCCATCCCTTACCAAGTTTTTTAAGTTCTACGCCTCGGTCAGAGTACTCGCTCTCTATACGATCCAACGCTTCTTTAATCTCGTCCTTAGTAGGTTGAGCATCATCAGGGAACAGTCTAATTAGTTTGCGCACCGTTAACGGCTCGCTTGCAGCAAACAAGGCTGCTTCAATTATATTCTTAAGCTCACTGATCTCGTTCGAGTCGTCAGGCTGGTCTTTCACTTGCGGTTTATCGGACATATTCTTGTTGTTAGTGCTATTGAATTTGTACCTTGTGATACAAAGTGATTGTAATTTATGCTTTTACCGGTAATCAATGTCGCTGCTTCTCAGTAACTTTGTACCTGGGACTCACGTTAACTATCGGCAGTCAGTACGATAGCGTAAATGTGGTTAGATGGCGCCTACGCTGCCCTTTTAATGTGGATCGGGGCAAACGGCTCGGTCTGAACAATAAGCAACATATCGTCACGACATAGCTCCAGAAGCGCGATAAACGTGACAACCACCCCAAGACGGCCTTCTTCAGGCGTAAAAAGCTCTTCAAAGCGCAAGAAGCCCGTTTCATTGAGTTTTGATAACACATTAGTCATCCGCTCGCGCATTGACAGCATGTCTCTGGATATAAACATATGCCGATTGGCCTCAGCTCGCTCCACAACTTTCTGAAACGCGTCAACTAACTGCGTCAATTTAACCTGTGCCAGAACTTGTGGCGGATCTGGATCAATCAAATCCGCTTGTGCTGTATACACATCACGCTCTAGGCGTGGTCGATCGTCGAGTTGCCCTGCGGCTTTACTGAAACGTTCGTACTCTTGTAAGCGACGAACTAAGGCTGCTCTGGGGTCTTCATCATCGTCTTCTTCAGACTTAGGTCTTGGCAGCAGCATGCGAGACTTAATCTCGCCTAATAACGCGGCCATTACCAAATATTCGGCTGCAAGATCTAAGTTGGCTGCGCGCATTATTTCTACGTACGCCATATATTGCTTGGTTATGTCGGCAACCGGTATGTTTAAAATATCCAGGTTTTGCTTTCGAATAAGGTAGAGCAACAGGTCCAATGGACCTTCGAAGCTTTCCAGAACAACTTCTAATGCATCGGGCGGAATAAACAGATCTTTCGGCCAGTCACTAATCACCTCACCCAAAACCACAGCCTTGAGCGATTCGACAACTAGGTCATCCCGCCCCCCAAGAACAGATTGCTCGCTGGCATCCTGTTCTGGTCTCTCTTCTAGGTTTTGCTCTATGTCGTCGTCTTGCACTGGGTATCTCGAATAGCGGTAGCTAAGATCATATTAACTTTTCTGGTTATAAAGCGGTACAGGCTTACTGGTCCGAACAACAGCTTAGTAATAGTCCAAATTCATAGATGAGCGCACTTGTTCCATCGTTTCATCAGCTGTTTCGCGTGCTTTCTCGCAGCCGTCGGCAATAATGTTTCGAACCAAAGTACGATCTTCAATGAAAGGCGCTGCTCTCTCAGCAATCATCGCCTGCTCTTTTAAAAGATCGTCTATCAATGGTTGCTTGCAATCAACACAACCAATGCTCGCACTGCGGCAACCCTGCTCAACCCAAGCTCGCGTGTCATCACTTGAGTAAACCTTGTGAAGATCCCAAACTGGGCATTTTTCTGGATCACCCGGATCGTTTCGCCGTACACGTGCTGGATCAGTTGGCATTGCGCGCACTTCTTTTTCAACACGTTGAGGATCATCTCGGAGTAAAATCGTGTTTCGATAAGACTTTGACATTTTCTCACCGTCTAAACCAGGCAATTTACTTGCTCTGGTTAAGATGGCTTCGGGCTCGGACAAGATTGCACGACCACCTCCTTCTAAATAGCCATAGAGACGTTCGTTTTCTGCGGTAGTCAGATTTTGATTGTTAGCCAATAACGCATGGGCTTTTGCAATGGCTTCGTTGTCTCCGCGTTCTGTATACGCATTTCGAAAATTGCGATACAACTTAGCGCCACGCTTGCCCAATTTTCTTATCGCTTCTTCAGCCTTTTCTTCAAAGCCTGTTTCACGGCCATACAAATAATTAAAACGACGTGCAATTTCGCGCGTTAACTCAATGTGTGGAATTTGATCTTCACCCACGGGCACCTGCGCCGCATGATAAAGCAAAATATCGGCAGCTTGTAACACTGGGTACCCCAAAAAGCCATGTGTAGCGAGATCGCGCTCCTTCATCTTAGCCTGCTGATCTTTGTATGTCGGCACGCGTTCAAGCCAACTTAATGGCGTAATCATTGAGAGCAACAAATTCAATTCAGCATGCTCTGGCACCCGAGATTGAATAAACAACGTGGCACGGCTAGGATCAACACCGACAGCAAGCCAGTCAATAACCATCTCCCAAATGCTGTCATTTATGGCTTCAGAGTCCGCTTCGTAATGCGTGGTCAATGCATGCCAATCAGCAACGAAGAAATAGCAATCATACTCATGCTGCATTTCGATCCAGTTTTTTAGCACACCGTGGTAATGGCCTAAATGCAATCGTCCAGTCGGCCGCATACCAGAAACGATGCGGTTAACTTGTCCAGGTTTTGAAATCATAATAAGGGGATAGTTTTTCGTAAGGTGCTTAGTCTACAAGCATGCGAGAGGCAACTCTAGCTATGCTGTATCATTCTTCTAAAAAACCGATGTCGCCAGCTCCGTGACGAACAACGGTAAGGTTTTTATCGTGCCAATCTAGCACCGTTGAGGCGGAGTTAGTGACTAAACCACCATCGATGATTAAGTCGACATGGTGTTCAAGTGAATCACGGATTTCTTCTGGATCACCAATTGCGAGAGTTTGATCAGGCAGAATCAAGCTCGAACTCATTATCGGCTCTCCTAATTCTTTTAACAACTCTTGAACAATTGCATGATCAGGAATACGCACACCGATGGTACGCCGTTTTGGATGGATTAGCCGATTAGGCACAGAACGCTTCGCTTCAAAAATGAACGTATATGGGCCCGGTGCAAGTGATTTGAGCAGCCTAAACTGCTCGTTGTCTATTTTTGCAAACTGACTTACTTGCTTAACATTCGCCGCGACTAAAGTAAAATTGTGGTGGCGGTCAAGTTTTCGAATTTGCCGTATACGGTCTACGGCTCGCTTATCATCAAGATGACAACCCAGCGCATAACTGGAGTCAGTGGGGTACGCAACCAACCCACCCTCGCGAATGATAGTCGCCGCCTGGCGCACCAATCGCAATTGTGGATTGCTCGGATGTATTTCAAAATATTGCGCCATAATTCGTTCTAAACCTACTGTCTCATGCCTAGCGAGTACCCTATTTTAGGGGCACTAGCATTGTATAGGATGCAGAATTTGATCATTGCAATTTCTTAGAGCATAACAGCTTTCAATTACGCTCCTTCTGAGCGCATGATTATCGTTTAATACCTCCCGAAGAGGTTCTAGAACAAAGCGTCGTTCAAACATTCTCGGGTGTGGTACAACCAGTCTTGGGCTCTCTATTACTTGATTGCCGTATAGCAATATATCTAAATCGATAGTTCTCGGTGCGTTTCTGTTGTTCGCATCTCGAACGCGCCCTAGATCAACTTCAATTGCTTGCATAAGATTGAGTAGCTCTATCGAAGAAATGCTTACTGAGCAACGCAGCACTGCATTAACGAAATATGGCTGATCTGAATACCCTACAGGCGATGATAAGTAGAAGGCGGAAAGTTCAGGCTCGACACACCCAGATCTAATCAGCAGCTGTTGTTTGGCGTCGAATATCTGCTGAACGGAATCTCCGATATTAGCGCCGAATCCGATATAAGCATCTGTCATTTTCATAATACCCAGCACCAGCAACTTATAAGCCCAACTTACTTGAGTCCAGCTTAGAAGGTCGTTGTCTCGAATCAAAAAGCCGTTCGCTGCACTAAACCGTTATCCCGAATAAAGAGCCTTTAGCCGTTAAAGAGCCTTTAGCCGTTAAAGAGCCTTTAGCCGTTAAAGAGCCCTTAGCCGTTAAAGAGCCCTTAGCCGTTAAAGAGCCCTTAGCCGTTAAAGAGCCCTTAGCCGTTAAAGAGACCTTAGCTGATATGAAAAGCCCTTAACTGCAAATAGTCACTGCGCAGTTCTGACTAAAAGTGTGACGAATCATCGCTTGCTTTAGTCGCTGAAGAACCATCCTCGTTGACGCTGATGCGTTTCTTTATACGGACTTTCACTCTTTTAATATCAGCGTCAGCTGAGTTATGAGTACCGTATTCATCTCTAGGTCGCGCGTTGACCGACCGTCCTGCAGGCGCTTCGTTTGCTCTAGCGACTTGCTTGCCTCGTTTACGACCCCGGCCGCCGGCTTTACGATTGCGTTTACGCTTCGTCTTACCGGGGGCATTTTGACCATCTTGTGCATTGGCAGTATCTTTAACCGGGGCTCCGTCAGATGTTTGATTACGACCGCCTTGGCTACGACCTGCCTGATTACGGCCTCCTTGATTACGACCAGAGGATACTTTCTTTCCGCGTTTTTTACCGCGTTTTTTCTTACCTGCGCCAGCCCTACGTTCTTGCGGTCTATTTATAGTGGGTACTTTATTGCCGATGTCATCTGGGATTGGGTAATCCAGACTATTGCCGTTTGGCTCATTGCTATTCTGCTCTTGCTGTACGCGCTTAGATCGGCGCTCGCTTAGGCGTTCGATCATGTCGTTCTTTTCTTGTGTATCAACTTCTTGGATACGGGTCCACCACTCGCTAATATCCTCATCAACCTCGTGCACTCTAGTACGTAGCAACAGGAAGTCATAGGCCGCTCGAAAGCGTCGATTTTCTAATATCGAATGGATTGTCTTTGGGCTGCGGTGTACGAGTTTAAAATGGATTGTCCAAATATCCATAATTATTTCTGCCAAACGTCTAGGTACAGCGACATATTGATTTTGGTCACGAAGCGCATCGTTCATCGCAACACGCCATGCCTCTTTCTCTTTGGCTCCATCATCCATCAGAACATGAGCGTCTGCCTTGACGGGGTCCCAGAGCATGCACGCAAACAGAAATGCGGGGATTACTGGTTTGCCTGCAAGCACACGAATATCTGTATTCTTGAGCGCTAACTCTGGCATTCCTTCTACGTCTAGAACTGCCATTTGGTCGGTAAACGGAAACAAGTATTTAAACAATCCGTACTCTCGTAACTTTTCATAGGTACGGTGCGCGGCTCCACCATGAAATAACTTTAAAACCTCTTCAAACAAACGCGCGGGCGAAACATGTGACAGTAACTTGCCCTCATTTTCAATAATTGACAGAGCTTCTGACTCCATGTCAAAACCAAGCTTGGCGGCGAACCGGACCACGCGTAGCATGCGCACTGGATCTTCTCTAAACCGAGTTGTTGCATCCCCGATGCTCACCAACTTCTTGGCGGATATATCGTCAACCCCACCCAAAAAATCAAGGACTTCTAACTTAACGGGATCCAGATACAAAGAGTTAGCCGTAAAGTCTCGACGTATTACGTCTTCATCAATGCTGCCATAAATATTGTCACGCAAAAGACGGCCTTCTTCTGATTCAGACATTTCATGATTGCCAACTCTTTCGCGATCATCTGGGCTTGCTCTAAAAGTAGCCACTTCGATAACGTCATAACCAAAACGAACATGCACAATTTTAAAGCGACGCCCGATAATTCGGCCGTTGCGCGAAAACACTCGTTTTACCTGCTCAGGTGTAGCATCGGTTGCGACGTCAAAATCTTTGGGTTTGAGGTCTAGGATGAGGTCCCGTACGCAGCCGCCAACCAAGTATGCTTGATACCCTTTTTGTTGCAGTCGCTCGACTACTTGGATTGCGTTGGCGCTGATTTTTGAGGGGTTTATGCGTGCGTCATCCACGCTTATGATATTAGGCTTATTCAAGTCTCTCTCTTTTTGTCGTACTTTCTAGTACGTATGATTAGTACGTTTGCTTCTACAGGTTCGTATGACCTATTGGAAAATTTGTGATTTTACGCGAGCTTTCATCTGCGAGAAAATGGCTTTACGTATTAAATATTAGGCGTTGGGTCTCTGCTCATCACTCTAAATGCATATCTTACTCAGCACATAAATACAGTATGTACATGGCTTTTGGGCCAATCAATAAATCTTGCATCCGATCAAAGCGAATCTGGAACTGTTTGGTAGCAAGACTCTAAGAAGCTCAGGAGCCTACATAAGGATCCAGCCTGACGTCCATTACTTATTTCAAAATGATCTGGCTGTATATTTGCTTGGATGAGCATTCTTAACGCCGACCTACAAAAACACTCATTAAAAACTAAGTGGAGTATGTGGACGACCTCGCTTTGGCAATAATTTTCAGAACTGAATTTTAGCAATACCTGCGTTAGATCACTTGAGCGTGTAGCTTATGTCTTTTTCAATTCAGCCTTCTGTTTTTATCCAGACAGTATTAATACCAAATTTTTGCCAAGTCTTGTCTTGAAACCCTATTTTGCATAAATTTGCTCCTAGTTTCCACCCCTAATTGGCACCTTATCGAACTAAAAATTCAGACCGTTATCTCGATTTTATCCTCTCGGGTGATGGGCGCTGTGTATGCTCTGTAATCTCTCCCTAGCGACGTGAGTATATATTTGAGTAGTGCTTAGGTCCGAGTGCCCAAGAAGCATTTGTACCGATCGCAAATCAGCCCCATGATTAAGTAAATGCGTCGCAAACGCGTGCCGCAGCGTATGGGGTGACAAATGATGATCGATGTTAGCCAATGCAGCATATTTTTTAATGATATGCCAGAATGCTTGGCGCGTCATTCCGCCACCACGTGCGGTTACAAAAACACTATTGCTTTGCTTACCCTTAAGAATGTCGCTGCGGGCTTCAGCCATGTATTTGCTAATCCAATGCAATGCCTGCTCACCGAGCGGTACCAACCGCTCCTTATTGCCCTTTCCTACAATACGGACCAAGCCCACAGTAATATTGATTTCAAGTAACTCTAATTTAACTAACTCCGTAACACGAAGGCCCGTCGCATAGATAGTTTCTAGCATAGCCCGATCTCGTAATCCGAGATCTCGTCCCGTATCGGGACTATCGAGTAATTCTTCTACTTGAGACTCGCTAAGAGAGTTTGGCAATTTTCGACCTTGCTTGGGTGAACGGATGTCGGCACAAGGATCAACGGCCAACTTTCCTTCACGTATCTGAAAACGATAAAAACGGCGAAGCGTGGACATAAATCGTGCGACACTGCTGGCTTTGCTCGATTGAGAGAGCAAATGTGCAAGGTATTGCTGTATGTGGCTTGGGCTCGCGTCGATCAACGTTGTTGAAACAAGATAGCCGCTAAACAAGCTTAAATCAGACTTGTAAGCCACAAGAGTGTTTTTTGATAACCCAGACTCAAGCCACACGGCATCTAGAAACGCCTGAATAAGCTTCTTATCCTGTTGACTGGGCTGGCTCATAAAATCACGTGATATACGACCATAGACTCACAATAATCAACGCTTCAGCATTAGTCTCCATGACCGCCACCAGAAGCGCAGAATCTCGAACATTGAATGAAGGGGTTAACGACAATTTAACTTTGATCCTTCATATAAGCAATAATTGGAAATATAGGTCTTAGCATAAACAAAAAAAACGATAGCGCACTAGTCGCTATCGTTTTTTAACAACACTACGACGCAATAAAGGCAGCCGTTTTCATGCTGTTTATAATACTGGTCCTTAGCCAAGCCTTCACTCAATGAGTTATTGCTTTGTCATGGAGTTGCTCTTGACCAATAACAGCTTAAGGCTATTGGTTACTCAGAGCTATTAGTAGAAGCCTAGTTAAGCTTCTCTCTAATACGAGCCGCGCGACCTGTAAGTTCACGAAGATAGTACAACTTCGCTCTTCTAACTGCGCCACGACGTTTCACAGTAACCGAGTCGATTAGCGGACTATGCGTCTGAAAAACACGCTCAACCCCTTCACCGTATGAGATTTTACGTACAGTGAACGAAGAATGTAACCCACGGTTTTTCTTAGCGATTACAACGCCTTCATAGGCCTGCACACGCTCACGAGTACCTTCTTTAATCTTTACATTCACAACAACCGTGTCACCAGGACCAAAGTCAGGTATATCACTGTTAAGTTGCTCGCTATTAATTTCGTCGATAATGTTAGTCATTTTTTTCTCCCGCGATACTATTTGGCCAGACCCGTTGTTTGCACAAAATTACTTGCACAAAGGATCGCCAAAGGAAGTATGGCTTTCGATTTATAAGCACAATTGCTTTAGTTAAATTACTTCTTAAAATATTTGGAGGCTAAGCTATTAGCTACTTAGACTCCAACTTCAACTCATTAAGAAGAGCGGACTCTTCTTTGTTTAATTCTTTTTTCTTTAGAACGTCTGGTCGCAATGACTTAGTCGCCTTTAGAGCCTGTTTCAAACGCCATCGTTCTATCTTTTGATGGTCTCCACTCAACAACACCTTAGGCACTTGGCGTCCGTTAAAACACTCCGGCCTCGTATAGTGAGGGCAATCAAGTAGCCCCGCAGCAAACGAATCTTGCTCTGCTGACTCTTGGTTTCCAAGAACCTCTGGGAGTTGTCGAAGCAACGCATCAACAACAACCATTGCAGCCAATTCACCACCCGATAAAACGTAATCTCCAATTGACCATTGCTCATCAACGTACTCGTCAATAATTCGTTGGTCAATTCCTTCGTAACGCCCAGCTATTAGAATCAGCGCCTGTTCTTGCGCGCCCTTTACCGCTAAGTCGTGACTAAGTTGCTGGCCTTGGGGGCTTAAATACACCACCTTGGTCGGCAACTCTTTAACTCTTTCTGTGGCAAACTCAATAGCCAGTGCTAGTGGTTGAGCCATCATCACCATACCAGGGCCGCCCCCGTATGGTCTGTCATCTACCGAGCGATGTTTATCTTGGCTAAAGTCGCGCAAGTCATGAACATCAAACTCCAAGACGCCATCTGTAATCGCTCTGCCTATCACCCCATAATCAGTAATTGCAGAAAACATGCTCGGAAAAATTGAAATAACTTGTATATTCATTTTTCGTCCGCCAGATGCGAATATCTTTTACTCTTCTAGCCTATTTTATATAGACTAATCATCTAGGTAGCTCAAATCCCAATCAACTTGCATCGTCTTAGTCGCTAAATCTACGTTTTGAACAACCGAATCGACATACGGGATCAAAACTTCCGAAGAATCCTGGTCTTTACCCGTCGTTTCTTTCGAAACGTTCGCTTCTTCTACACCGGAAGCACTAGCAACAGGCGTAATTACTAAAACATCATTCGCACCCGTTTCGAGAATTGACTTTATGGTTCCAAGCTCAGTGCTACCGTTAATAACAGTAAGACCAATTAGCTGATGCCAATAAAATTCTTGATCGGGCAATTCAGGCAAATCACTTTGCTTAACCAAGATGCTAAGCCCGTTCATTTCTGCAGCTGAATCCCGACTATCAACGCCGTCAAAATAAGCAACTATGCTTTGTCCTTGAGCTCGACAATTTAACACTGTGATCTCTTCGACAACTGCACTCGCTGATACATCAACCTTTTTGTCGCGTTCGGCCCTGCTTAGACACCATGTCTTATAAGTCGCTATGTCTTCGCGGTTTCGAGTATAGGAATGAAGCTTAACCCAGCCCTTAACACCCCAGACGCCAACAATTTTTCCGACTTCAATATACATAGAAAGCCTAAATCAGGTACAAAGCGAACCGTTGCAACTTAGATACATTCACGTCGAAACAGAACCTTCGAAATACGTGCGCTGAGAAAAAACGGTTAGAGGCCTTTCTAAAGACCTCTAAACAATCACTAGCTTTCTTTTGTCTCTTCTACAGAAGCTTCTTCAGTCGCTGCTTCAGCCACTTCTTCAGCAGGCGCTTCGTCAGCCGCTTCGGCAACAACTTCAGCTGCTGCATCTGCATCCGCTTTTTCTTGAGCCTTGACTGCGTCAGCTTCTGCTTTTGAAGCGGCAGCTAACTTCGCCGCCGTAGCTGCTTCAAGTTTAAGCTTGTCAGCTTCAATTGCTTCAGGACCACGCTTGAATTGACGAAGTAGCCCAGCTACTCGGTCAGATGGCTGCGCGCCCTTACTAATCCAATACTCTACACGCTCAATATCAACACGTAGACGTTCTTCACCACCAACCGCGCGAGGATTAAAAAATCCAACTCGTTCGATGAATCTTCCGCGTGGAGCTTTGCGTTGATCGGCTACCATGATGCCGTAGAAAGGCCGTTTTTTGGCGCCGCCACGAGCTAGTCTGATTGTTACCATACTTAGTACTCTGTTTATTCCAGTAAATACGATTGAGCAACGATTATCGCCACCCAACGGTTTAATTTATTCTCGCCGTAACCACCCTTTGCATTAAACAATGCTGGGTTCACGGCGAAGGCGCGCGATTTTAGCGGTTTATGCCCATAAATAAAAGAACTTTTACCGCGATAACCAACTTTCGTGCAATGACACGCCAATTCAACCGTTCTTCAGTAGTGCTAAAAGCAAAACAGAGTCCCGAAATAGACTTTGATGCACTAAAACAGTACCTTAACGACTAAATTGAATCGGAGCAGTTATCATGAAAAACAATAAATGGATCCTTTGGGCATTGATCGCCTTTGTGATTTTTGTATTTGTACAATCATTATTCTTCAAATTTGCAGGATCTGAAGAGACAGACATCATCTTTGCCACCATAGCGCAATGGATGAGCACAGTCGGGCTTGGGTTTGCTACCGAACGTTTTGCGAACTATGGCGGTTACTTGATCGGCTCTGCTGAACTAATAGCCAGCGCCTTATTACTGATTACAGCGACTAGACGACTAGGCGCCCTACTGGGCCTTGGGATTATCTCTGGGGCTATTTTCTTCCATCTATTTACGCCTTTAGGTATCAATCGCACAATCGATGCAGCGGGCAACACAGATGGCGGAGCGCTGTTTTTTATGGCCTGTGGGGTTTGGCTCAGTTGCGCACTCATCCTTTGGATAACGACAAAAGAACCAACATCCTAACAACTAGTATTAAAGACCGGGCCGACGTACAGATCCCTGGTACGAGCTAGAGGTTGGGTGTTCAGTATCTAGAGATAAAAATTTAGATACTGATCATGCATTGCTAGCCAAACTAGGTTTTGCCGTTCGGCCTGCCGTCTGACCGTCATTGCAAGAGGCTAGTTACATCCCAAAGCCGCCGCCCATACCACCAGGTGGGAGCTTACCGCCCGGCATCCCCCCCATGCCACCCATTCCTTTCATCATTTTCGCCATTTTGCCTTTGCCACCCATTTTGCGCATCATCTTTTGCATTTGAGTAAACTGCTTAAGTGTTTTATTAACATCTTGGATAGATGTGCCTGAGCCCGCGGCAATGCGCTTTTTTCGCCCACCTTGAATCACATTCGGGAAGCTTCGTTCTTGTGGAGTCATTGAATTGATGATCGCCACACTTTTATTCATGTCACCCATCGCATTACCTAGTGCGCCTTGAGGAATATTTACATTGCCCATGCCTGGCAGTTTATCCATCATGCTCTCGATACCACCAAACTGGTTCATCTGAGATACCTGGTCTCGATAGTCTTCAAGATCAAAGCCTTTCCCCTTCCTAATCTTATTAACAAGTCTCTGAGCTTTATCTTTGTCGACCTTTAGCTCGGCTTCTTCAATGAGAGACATAACGTCACCCATCCCCAATATTCGCGACGCGATGCGATCTGGATGAAATGCATCGAGGCCGTCGATTTTCTCACCTACGCCCAAAAACTTTATCGGCTTTCCTGTAACTTGTCTTATTGAAAGCGCCGCACCACCTCGAGCATCGCCGTCAGTCTTCGTTAAAACAACACCTGTTAGAGGCAATGCTTGATCAAAAGCCTGCGCACTGAGCACGGCATCTTGGCCAGTCATGCTGTCAACAACAAACAACGTTTCAACAGGGTTTGCCGCCGCATGGACAGCTTGAATCTCTACCATCAATTCTTGGTCAACATGTTGGCGACCGGCAGTATCGATAATCAGCACATCAACCACAGCATTTTTCGCCGCAAGCTTAGCATTATTAACAATGTCTACTGGCTTATCAGTTGGGCTGCTGGGGCAAAAAAGCACATCAATTGATTCGGCCAGTGTTTGCAGCTGGTCAATCGCTGCTGGACGATATATGTCGGCACTGACTACCATCACCTTTTTGTTTTTGCGGGTTTTCAGCCAATTGGCCAACTTTGCAACAGTGGTTGTTTTACCAGCACCCTGCAGGCCGGCGACTAACACTACGGCCGGAGGTGCTTGCGCGAGATCTAGCTCATCATTAGCCGCCCCCATGAGCTGAACCAGCTCATCTTGAACAATTTTGACAACCATTTGCCCAGGATTAAGGCTTGTGGATACATCCGCACCCACAGCTTTAGCCTTAACCGTACTAATAAACGATTTGACGACTGGCAAAGCAACGTCAGCCTCTAACAACGCAAGTCTAACCTCCCGCATTGAGTCTGAAATATTTTGCTCGCTAAGACGAGCCTGTCCGCTAATCTTCTTGAGCGTATGCTGAAGACGATCCCCTAGTTGTTCGAACATCTGTTTACCTACTTTTTTATCTATTTAGACTATAATAACGCATGTTGAATTCTGTGGTCATTACGTCGCGACATTTTTAGTGATTTAACAACCTGATTACTCTCGGTTTTGCGCAATTTGCAATAGAATGCGTATAAAAAACCAACTAAGTCCATTCACAATTCAGAAACGCTTCAGCTATGCTCTAACCATGTCAATGATCAATAGTTCACTTGCTATGTGGGGTGCTACAGGCTTGTACTGCCTAGCGAGCGCTGGCGCACTCCATCAATTGCTGTCCAGCGTCCGAGGAATCTCATCTACTGCAGAAGATTCGTCCAACCCTCTCGGACTATCACGTTGGCCCTTATCTATAGGGGTTCTCGCTTGGTGTGCGCATTGCGTCTATGCCGGATCATTGGCCTTTGACTATTCCGAGTCAGTCTTAACACTTAATTTAAGTGTTACATCAATGAGCGCACTCATTAGTGCCTTTTTAGTTGCAACTTTTTTGCTGCTCTGTAGCTTCATGACTTTAAGCCGCTTAGCTGTCATAGTTTTTCCGTTAACCATAGCCTCACTATTGTTCTCGCATTTTTGGAGTTTGGATAGCAGCCAGTCAGTGGTTATTGCGAGGGGAACGAGCACCAGCCTAAAGTTACATATCCTCACCTCTATCCTAGCCTACACCTTCATCACAATAAGTACGATTCAATCGCTCGTGTACCGTTTTCAAGAGGCACAACTAAAGAAACGAGTGAAAGCTAAGTTAATGGCCGCTTTGCCACCACTGGAAACAATGGAAAGCTTAGTCTTTCGACTTTTATTGATAGGCTTCATCCTGCTTAGCATAACACTGATAAGCGGCAGCCTATTTAGTCAGACTTTATTTGGCGTACCTGTTGAGTTTACGCATCACACAGTATTCGCTCTGCTTGCCTGGATATTGAGCGCTCGCGTGATTTACGCAAGAGCCATAGCGGGCATGAGCGGGGGCCAAGCTATGCCCTGGATTATTGGTGCATTCTTATGCATTCAACTTGGCTACTTTGGCAGTAAAATAATTTGGGAAATCCTTAACTAAAGTACGATTCACCATGGCTCGGTCAGATAGCGTAAGTTACACAACGTATTTAAAACGACTTAAAACAAAAAACTCAGTACAAACAACTTAGAACGATAAAACTTAGGTTCATAACAGTGAAAATCACTCGCAACAATACTCGGGCGGTCGCCGTCGGTCGGTCGACCATTGGGGCAGGCAATCCAATACTGGTACAAAGCATGTGTGCAACTCGCACACAAGACATACAAGCTACAATTGACCAAACCAACACACTGCACCAGCGAAAGGCTGGCGTAGTTAGAATTGCTGTCGACAATAAAGCAGACGCCGTAGCTCTTAAGGAAATTCGTAAAGCTACCGATGCCATTCTCTCCGTAGACTTACAGGAAAACTATAGAATGGCGGAGTTGGTTGCTCCCTTTGTAGACAAAATCCGCTACAACCCTGGACACCTCTTTCACCATCAGCGTAAAAAGCCTTGGCAGGACAAAGTTAAGTATCTTGCCGACGTGGCTGGTGAAAATGACTGCGCTATGCGAGTTGGTGTTAACTGTGGCTCGGTAGACCCAGCCAAGCTAGAGAAGTACGATCCTCGCGATTCCGTATCGCCCATGCTAGACAGTGCTCTAGAGCATTGTGAGTACTTGGATTCGATTGGCTTTACTCGTTATTGCGTGTCCCTTAAAGATTCGGATCCACAAAAAGTTATCAGCGCCAACATTCGTTTCGCGGAAACACGCCCAGATATTCCTCTTCACCTTGGTGTTACTGAGGCGGGCATGCCGCCCATGGGAATCATAAAAACTCGCATTGCATTTGAGCAACTTATTGGCCGCGGGATTGGTGATACCGTGCGAGTTTCTCTAACGTTACCCAATGTGGACAAAGCTGATGAAGTTGATGCAGGCCACGAAATAATTGATGATATTCATGCTGGCCGGGTGCGCAGTGTCGTAGCTTTTGATCCAGACAAACTGAATATCATTAGCTGCCCAAGCTGTTCAAGAGTCGAGAACGAAGCATTTATTGAATTGGCTCAAGACGTTAAATCTATGACCGAGTATGCCGAAGAGCATAAGATAACAATTGCTGTTATGGGTTGCCGAGTTAACGGTCCTGGAGAAACAGATGATGCGGATTTAGGTTTGTGGTGCGGCCCCCAAAAAGTCAATTTGAAACGCCGTGGTGAAAAACTAGGTGCGTTCGGCTACGACACGATTTTGGATAAATTGAAAGTCGAGTTAGACGCCATGATCGAGAATATGCCCAGCAAGCAACAGTTTTAGTCTGGCTAGTCTTGGGTGTCAAAGGGAGTAAGCCGCGCAATCTCACTACTACTTGTTTAAAGTTTTAGACCAAGTCTAATTAAAGCGAGTTGGGGCTTAAGACCTCAACGGTCTACTGCTTAGTTGCAGTAAAGGTGCCGGTAACATCTATATCGATAGTAATAATTCCGGTGTCAAACTCACCTTCGCCCACTACGTCACCCGATGCTGTTGTGCCATCTACACGGCCAGTCACACCTAACACCCCTGTCACATCATCTTCGTCAATGCGCAAGTTACCGCTAAAAGTGCCGTCATTGGCGATCCCAACTGTAAAAGTTTCATCTGGATCGTCCCCATCAAACTTAATAGTACCATCAGCATTCACGGTAATCGTGATCTCGTAAGTTTCACTTTCACTAATACCAGACGCTTCTAATCTAGCGCTAATAGTGCCGACATAAACCCCTACAAATTCCGCCGGAAGCATATCACCAGAAACGCTTTCTTCGACCTGGTCTCCGCCAGACGAACTTCCACCAATATCACAGCCAGTTAGTAAAAAAGCCGCTATAAACACGGTAGCAATAATACGTTTGAGTTCTGAATTCATAATGTTTTGAGATAATTTATAAATGGTTGTTATCGGTGAGCTTGCACATATAGTTAAGTATAACATAGCCATCTTTCTGCGGTGTGAGCAAACTGAATTGATTAAGAGCCATCCTAAGTAGACTTATTGAAGGCAAATCTAATAAAACAAGTTCAGCATGAGCAACATAACGAATAAAAACAGAACTGTCATCCCAGCCCCGACTCGCATAAAGTCTCTTACTTTGTAGCCTGCTGGCCCCATGATCAGTGCATTCACTTGATGTGTTGGTATTAAAAACGAATTGGACGTGGCGAGTGCAATCGTGAGTGCGAAAATTGCCGGATCTGCCCCTACTCCGAGCGCCATCTGAATCCCCAGTGGCACCAACAAAACGGTTGCTCCAACGTTAGACATCACCAGAGTAAAAACAGTTGCAATAATGGCGAGTAACAGCTGGATCATCCAAACCGGCAAGCCGTCCATTACTTCAAGAGCGTGTGCGGCTAAATACTGTGCGGCCCCAGACTGCTCCATTGCCATACCTAACGGAATTAAACACGCCAACAAAAAAACGGTCTGCCAAGACACTGCGTCGTAGGCCTCTTCCATGTCAAGCACGCGACCAACAACCATGCCTACAGCGCCAACCATAAGAGCTAGACTCAAAGGCAAACTACTGAACAAGACCAAACCAATAGCTAAGATGAAAGCGATCGATGCATTACGTAGTTTGTGGGTGCGAAACTCTTCTTTAGGAAAATCGGTAACTACCGCAAATTTCTTGTCCTTTGAAACGTTGATCATGTCTTGCCAGCGACTATGCACAACTAGCGTATCGCCCGCTTGTAGAGCCAACGAGGAAAGCTCTTCATCGATCACTTTATCTACGCGGTAAACCGTGAGCACCCTCATTCCGTAACGGCGACGAATATCTGATTCTGAAATAGTACGTTTAATAAGATCCGAATCAGGCGGAATTACAATTTCAGCAATTCCCGCTGTTGTTGGGTTTAGCGCATCGGCAAACTCATTTAAATATGGACTGATTTCAAGCTTGTGCTCTTCTGTATAACGCTCGATCTCGGATCGTGCGCCCATGATCGCCAACATAGAGCCTGCCTGGATCAAAGAGTCTTGCGCAGGAATGATCTGTGTTGTGACACCCGTTTTGATACCAAGTATCCACCCTGATCTGCCGTTGCTTTCAACTTGGCCTAACATTAGTCCGACTAAGTCACTTTCGGGCGTGACTGTTACTTCAAAAATACGGCCATCGATGCCATAAACGTCACGATAATACTGAAGGTTCTCAGTCGTTAAGGTTTGCTTAGCGACTTGCGGAAGGAGATGCTTTGCGAAGAACAAGAAATACATAATGCCGGTAAACACCAGGGCCAGACCCACTGGAGTAACTGAGAACAAACCAAATTGCTCCATAGGAATGGCGTTATCTGGCAGATGTAAATTAGCACTTTCAATCAGGTCGTTGAGTAGAATGAGAGGGCTTGAACCGACCATGCTCATGGTGCCCCCAAGAATCGCGCAGAATCCCATTGGCATCAACAACCGCCCTAACGGAATTGCAGTCCGTCTAGAAATACGACTCACAACCGGCAGGAATAGCGCTGCTGCGCCAATATTTTGCATAAAACTAGAGATATACGCGACACAGACAGACAGCGTAACCATGATACGGCTTTCGGTTTTACCCGCGCGTTTAAGTATTTGTCCTGCCATTAGCCCCATTACCCCTGTCTTATCAAGACCGGCGCCGATAATCATTACCGCGATAATCGACATAACAGCATTACTTGAAAAGCCGCTAAATAATTGGTCGGTTGGGATTAAGCCGTTATAGCCCGGAACCATCGAGGATAGGCCGAGCAACACCAAGACGATTAGCGCAACGACATCGACACGTACGACTTCGAAGACGAAAAGAAAGATAGCGAGGCTGAGAATCCCTAAGACCGCGATAATTTCGTTGGTTAGGACAATTTCAACCATGAGGCGAGGCTATAGAAATTCAGGTTTGAGAGAGTGGCTATTATAACACACTCATTTGTGAGCCAAAACGAATCGCTACTGCATTGTTTGATACTTTATTTATTTACGTTCTTATTGTTATCCATATCACTTAGGCGCCCATAAAAGCTTTATAATTGCCGTTCTTATTGAGTCAGCGAAAACACTATGTCATTAGAACCTCATGCTATCTGGGCTTTATTCTTAACTGTTGCAGCACTCGTGCTTTTTACAAGAGAGCGCATTCCATTAGAAACATCGAGCCTTGTTGTCTTAGTGTTGCTAGCGCTCAGCTTTACTATCTATCCTTATGAAAATGCAGCCGGCGTTGCATTAAAACCAATCAACTTTTTCGCAGGCTTTGCACACGAAGCTCTCATTGCTGTTTGCGGCCTAATGATCGCAGGGTATGGCATAGTTCGGACAGGCGCTCTCGACCCAGTAGGTAGAGGTTTGGCTAAACTATGGTCAATAAGCCCAGCTCTATCGGTGCTAATTACCCTCTTAGTTTCAGCACTATTAAGTGCCTTCGTTAACAACACACCAATTGTGGTGCTGTTGCTGCCAATTATGATGAGCGTTGCATTACGCACCAAGACTGCGCCTTCAGGAATTTTAATGCCTATGGGCTTAGCCACCCTACTCGGTGGCATGACAACCACCATTGGCACATCTACCAACCTCTTGGTCGTGAGTGTGGCTGCTGAAAATGGATTTCATATAGGCATGTTCGACTTCTTTGTGCCTGCGGCCCTCGCCGGCTCAATTGGGATTTTATACCTCTGGCTAATTGCGCCTAGAATCCTACCGGAAAGAACACCTGCGATGTCGGACAACGGCCCTAGAATATTTACCGCTCATTTACACATTGCGGCAGACTCTTATGCCGATGGAAAAACATTAACTCAAGTTATCAAGAAGACTGAAGGAATGATTCAGATTGCCGGCATACGGCGAACGGAAACAACCTTTACTGCACCCTTACCAGACGCAAAACTTAGGGCGGGTGACCGGCTACTAGTGAGAGATACGCCCGCACAACTAAAAGATTACGAACGAATACTGGGCGCCACGCTCTACTCAAAGGGTCTTGAAGTGAGTGAGGACAACCCTCTTTCTGAAGAAGACCAACACCTGGCCGAGCTCGTGATAGACCGCGGCTCGCCGATGGTCCATCGCACGTTGAACGAGATGCATTTTTCTGATGTTTATCAGCTCGTCACATTAGCGATTCACCGTAAAGGAAAAATGCTCGAAAATATGCCACAGGGCATTGCAAAAACCCCCTTAAGACTCGGTGACGTACTTTTAGTTCAGGGCAGCAATGACAGTATTGAAGAGGTAAAGCGACGTGGACATTTTTTAGTGTTAGATGCCACCACAGAACTTCCATCGACGAAACACGCGCCGCGTGCCATTTTCATCATGGCCATGATCATCGCGCTTGCTGCATTTGGAATCGTGCCGATTGCAGTCAGTGCGGTTGCGGGTGCCCTTGCCATGGTGTTGACCAATTGTTTGAAGTGGGAGGATATTCAAAGAGCACTGAGCACTCAAGTCATACTTATTGTTGTTGCAAGTTTGGGTCTCGGCATGGCATTAACCGACACAGGCGCGACGACCTATGTCGCACATCAGTTTGTTGCCGTTACCTACGGAATGTCCGACAGAGTGATTTTTAGTGCGCTTATGTTATTGATGGCCATCTTGACCAACGTTGTTTCAAATAACGCGGCTGCCGTCATTGGCACACCGATTGCAATTAGCATTGCCCAAGAACTCGGTTTGCCACCAGAAGCGTTTGTACTAGCGGTATTGTTTGGCGCAAACATGAGCTACGCAACGCCCATGGCTTATCAAACCAATCTATTGGTCATGAACGCAGGAGGCTACACGTTCATGGACTTTGTACGTGCTGGCGTTCCGCTCACAATCATTATTTGGCTATCGTTCAGCATAATCATCCCGATGATGTACAATTTTTAGACTCTTGTTTTTAACAGTGAAAATCAGGCAAATAAAAATTTGTAGCTAGCTGTCAGCATAAACGTTGGTCGCGAATTCGAAACTGACGATACGATAAACGGCCTATACTCACCGAGCTAATATCATCGACCTAAAATCATTGACCACAGCTGGTTAGTTTGATTCCGTAACGCCTCACCTTCAGGTCGAGAAGTATCAAATTCCACGTGTGATGACGTGCCCGCCTGAGGGTCTAGAACAATACCCCACATGCCATCTAACCTATTAGGTATCAATGAGTAGCGCACGTCGACTATACGATTTGGGTTAAGTGGGTCTACGCCTAAGTGATCATTGGAGAACCATCGAAACCGTTCAATGTCTTGGGCTTGCTGAAAGTCTTCGCCTAGCCATGGAAACTGATCTATTACTGAGAGTACCTCTGTCGAGACCCCTTCGTATATTTTTGCAGAGAGCCCCACCCTAACAGCGTCTACGTAATAGAGACTTTGATATTGGTACACGCTCTTCCATACTAGTAAGTTTGCAAAGCTTGGCTTAAGACCAAGCTTCTGAGGAATATGTCCTCGCGATTCCGCCAACTCTGTAGCGGCATCAACGGCTCTATGTTGTTGGAATATTCCTAGTAGCAAATAACTGATGGCATATATAACAGCCATCTTAGCCATTCGGTCTGAGCGCTTAATAATGGCAAAGATAACTAACACCGCCAGTGGAATTGTAAACAGAGGGTCTACGACGGAAACATTATTCCAGGCTACGCGCGTATTGCTGAACGGTAGAAAAAGCTGGGTTCCGTATGTTGTACAAGCATCCAGCAAGGCATGCGTTGCATAACCGGCAAATGAGAACAAATAAACTCTCTTGAACCCGAGTGAGCGATCGGAGTTGCGTTTAAATAACCTCTGTAAGCCCATGTATGCCCATGCACAAAATAGTGCGCCAACTGGAATAAAAACCAATGCATGCGTAAAGTGACGGTGGTATTCCAAAAACAACAGTGGGTCAACGCTAGAGCGAAATATCACATCTATGTCAGCAGCAAGACCTGCTAAGAAACCTATTCCTGCCGCTTCAACTTTCTCCCTTCGGCTCGATACAAGCTGTGAAGCTGCAGCGCCCACTACTCCTTGGCTAACTGGGTCCATTAAAAGCCTTCTTTATGCAATCGTATTTCCAAACCAGAATGATGGTCCTCCAAGGTGAGTTGGCACGAAAGGCGAGACTTATGTTTATCAAAGTCATCGACTAACTCGAGCAAGTCAGATTCAGTGCTTTCTTTATCGGGAAACAGGGCAGCAGCTTGGTCGGGATCATTGAGCCAGACATGGCAAGTGGCGCACGAGCAACTTCCGCCACATATCGCAGCAACTTCCTCGTAGTCGGCCTCTTTTAATAACTCCATGAGATTGCTTGGAGAATCATACTCAATCGTTTTGGAAACGCCTTGAGAATCTGTGACGTGTATTTCTGACATATTGGTTGTATAGGGTTAAATTTTGGGAACGCTGATTAATCGTATTACGGCTTACCATATTCCGATCAGCGCGCAGATGATATCATGCGCGCATTGGCTGCCATGTCGTCCATACGTGTGCAAACTATAAATTAAATGAGAGCGACGAATTGTCGCATTAAATCGGAACACCTATGACCGCTTACAATGCTTTTTATGCTCAATCTGGAGGGGTAACTCCCGTCATTAATGCGTCAGCCGCTGGAGTTATACAAACAGCAGCGCTGCACCCTGATCAAATCAACAAAGTCTACGCCGGTCAAGACGGCATACTGGGCGCGCTTACAGAAACTCTCATCGATACTAGTTTAGAGTCAACTCAAGATATTGAAGCACTCAAATACACGCCCTCAGGTGCTTTTGGCTCCTGCCGATACAAGCTAAAGGGAGTAGATGACTTTAAGGCACAATACGAAAGGTTGATTGACGTCTTTAAAGCACATGACATTCGATACTTTTTCTACAATGGCGGCGGTGACTCGCAAGATACCACTCATAAGGTTTCACAGGTGGCCGAAAAAATGGGTTACCCGATTACGTGTGTTGGAATACCCAAAACCATTGATAACGACTTACCTTTTACGGATTGCTCCCCAGGCTTTGGCTCGGTGGCAAAATATGTCGCTGTTTCGATTCTAGAGGCATCGATGGACGTTGCCTCCATGAGTTCAAGCTCCACCAAGGTTTTTGTAATGGAAGTGATGGGCCGTCACGCTGGGTGGATCGCTGCAGCCTCAGGGCTGGCAGCCGATGAACGCGAGTTGGGTCCTGACATAATTATTTTCCCAGAACGAGTGTTCGATCCTGAAGCATTTACCAGCAAGGTGGCGGAGGCTGTGGCGCGAAAAGGCCATTGCGCTGTAGTCGTTTCAGAGGGTGCAAAATACTCCGATGGTCGTTTTTTAGCTGACTCCGGAGTTAAGGATGCCTTTGGTCATGCCCAACTGGGTGGTGTTGCTCCAGTGGTTTGCGATCTTATTAAACGGACACTTAACCTAAAGTGTCATTGGGCTGTCTGCGATTACCTGCAGCGCGCCGCGCGTCACATCGGTTCAAAAACTGACGTAGAACACGCTTATGCACTGGGCAAGGCGGCCGTCGAATTAGCGTTGAATGGACAAAATGCTGTGATGCCCACCATTAAACGATTATCGAATGCGCCATACAAATGGACGACGTCACATGTTGAACTCAAGGATGTCGCCAACGTAGAAGAAAAAATGCCGAGTCATTATATTTCCGACGACGGCTTTTTCATTACTCCCGAGTGCCGCGAGTACCTCCAACCTCTAATCCTAGGTGAGGACTATCCGAGTTATTCAAATGGCATTCCAGATTATGTGGTTCTAAAGAAAAACAAAGTGCCGCGCTTGCTTGCGCATTTTGAGGTTGAGTAAATCCAATTCGGCATCGGTTCAATTGGAATAACTTCAGCGAGTATAAAAAAGACCTCATCATACTGATATGGTGAGGTCTCTCTAAAAATGTCTAAACGAACTTAAGAACAGCTAAGGGCAGACATCGCCCTCAGAACAAAAAGGCCCACCCCCACTCTCACCAAAACCCACTGTGGGTCCCATTGTGATGTCTCTTACATCGCCGTAGCTAATCAACTCTGGTGCTTGGTACAGCCGGCGAGGCTTCATGTTGCCGCCCGTCTTGTGCTCAACTACATCTATTTCATTGCCGTAAGCGCAAATCAGCGAGCTGTCTCTAAAACTCTTGAGTATGGATTTATTTTTAGTCATCGGATGTGTGTGAATAAATGAGTTTATGAGCGTCATATCTTGCTTTTAAAACATTGATAGAGCTTTTTGGTACCTGCCGCTCTCAGAATAGAGTGTTCTAGTATCATTCGCAATGTCGAACGAGTTAAGTGTTGAATAAAACACGCGTCCTACCTGTCCAGAAATTATAGTATGCACACCGCCATAACGCTAGCTGTCGCAATTCGTATTTTTCATCAGCGTCATTAAAGTAACAGTCTTTGACAAAGTGTGCCCAGTGCTTTTCTTGGTGTTGAAGCGAAGCCTTTAGTGACTGATCAGCTTCGATCTGCTTTAGTATCGGTTTCACGAAAAGCGTTTTATCATTCCGCTCGGCAATAGATTTTGGAATTTCAGAGCGGAAAGCCTCTTTCAAGATGGGCCTCATTTGACCCCGATGGTAGAGCTGCTCGCTAGGAACGCTCAAGACGAATTCGCACAGTTCCAAGTCTCTAAGCGGATAACGTCTTTCTATTGCATACGGCGCTTCGATAAATCGGGCATGCATAGCATCTTCGCCTGCGGAACCATCGAACAGTTTTTGGTACTGTTCCGGCCGAGGAAATAATGTGGACTCTGTCATTAACCAATGAGTCCTACCTACTAGCTTCTGTCCGAGAGAATCTCTCAACATGCGCTTAATGGTAGGGTTGTGCCGTTGCCTAATAACTCTACGACGAGACAGCATTGCTTGTGGCAGCAAAGGTAATACAAGATAGCGCTTTATAGCCTCCATGTAAGAGCCGACCAGGGTGGTCAGGACCCTGAACTCCTTAATCGCCAGCCGCACTTGGCCTTTCATTAACGCGCGATAAATCACATCCTTAGCGCCAGCATAGAGAAGATCGCCATGCATGCCCGACAAAATGATGCTGATATCGGCCTGTGCCGCTCGTTTTAGTGTGGCAACTTGATACGCAACAAATGGCATACTGAACGGTACTCTTGGGTCAACTGGAAAATCCTGAGTTAATTGTGGTGGCTCAGCGTCACAATCTATTTTTACTTGTGTCATTCCTAGCGAATCGCATAAGGGAGCCGAGAGATGCGTTTCATCGGCTTCTGGTGTTTCTGGGAAACACCACGAGAACGCAGTCAACTCTGCTTCAGACGAGACAAGCTGCTGGGATGCTGAGATTGCGACCGGAACGCTGTCTAGTCCACCGCTAAGCATTATTCCAACTTTTTCTTTCCTTGGTTTATCCTGGCCCTTAAAATGAGTTCCATCCTCGGGAATGCGTCGTTTAACCGCTTGGTCGAAGAGGCGTCGAAACTCTCGAGCGTTGGTCGCCAAGCTCTGTTCATAAACGGCCTTATCAAATCGAGGTTTGTAGTAGCGCCTACGCGAAAAAATGCCCTTCCCCCAACGCTCGATTTCGCCTGGTCGTACAACCTCTACGTCATCTATGAAACTTTCGGGCTGGTCTTCCAGCATCATTAACAAGTGCCGCGCAACTTTGGGTTCACTCAAATTATATGTAAACCCCTCCAAATTTGAGAATATGGATTCATCACTGGCAAAGTACACTGATCCTTCAACCGTGCAGTAACTGGCTGCCCGGCCACCCATTGGGTCTCTAGCAGCAATCACTGAGCCAGTGCTTGAATCGATAAAGACAAAAACAAAGGGCCCAACAACCGATTGAAGTCGCTCACCGGCGAAACACTTAACCCATGCGAAAAGTAACTCCGCATCACTTAAGTTATAAAGCTCGGTTAAAGTGAATTCGGTAGCCAGAGCCTGAAAATCATTGTCTTGGATGAGCGATTTCCGATTATCGATTCGACCATCAAACACGAATAACTCAGAACAGTCTGATTCAACCAACTGTGAACTTAGGTTCTGACGCTCTCTTTTATTTAGGTGAAGCCCCACAACAGCACTCTCTTCGCTAAGCAAACATCCTTCGTCATCACCATAATGTTCTAGACCAACCATTAGCCTATTGGCGAGGTCCGCATCAACTGCAGATTGATGCGAATTAATAGCTGCGAAGAACCCTGCCATCTAAATGCTGCTAACGCTGAAAAATTGGAAGATCGTCAACTTATGCGGCCTGTGCTTTACTAATAGTCTCACTACTAGCCTTGCTATTTAATACTGGCCGCAAAAGTTCGCCCATTTTCACTTTACCCAACGGTGCAGTGAAATCGCCATTCTCCCACGCAAGCTGACCGTTGATAAGCACCAGAGATACGACCCCATCAGAGCGATTCACGAGTTGATCATTTTCAAACTCCTCTCGATGCACCCGCTTAACATTCCCCTCACCGTCATAATCTGCCAACGCTTTGGGATCAATCAAAATCAAATCTGCGACATCGCCTTTATAAATAGTGCCGCGATCAACGCCAAACACCTTGGCTGGATCTACAGTGAGACGTTTAACCATATAATTAAGATCTTGCTCGCCTCCTTCTGCCGCCAACTTCAAGCAACGAAGATTGACGTCATAAAAAGCCATATTAGTAAGATGTGCACCACTGTCGTTGAAGCCAGGAAGGAGCAAAGGATTCATCAATAAGTCTCGAACCGTTTTGGGGTCTCTATTAGCCGTAACGGTTGACCACGATAAATCCGTATCAAATGTTTTCAACATTGCCAGCATGAAGTCAGCCTCATCGCTTAACTCAGAGAAATGTGTGTCCAATAGATCCGCCTCTGGTCCACTCAAGACAGTAGCTCCATCAAAATGCCCTAACGCTCTTCGATAGATGTCGTCAAAGGTGTGAGTCTGCCATTCCTTAAACGGGCACAACTCGATAGTCATACTTTCTAAGTTTCTATCGAAAGCAAAATCTTCCAATCGCCACAAACGTTTTAATCTAGCTAAACTAAATCCTATCTTGCCTTTCATCCACATTGCACGAAACGCAGCTCGGTATTGCGGATCATCCAAAATTATTTGCCGCGCAGGCCGGTCATCTAGATCGGTTTCGTTTAGCGCACGGAGCTCAGGAATTTCTTCAGCAATTGGGGTGACTGCGCCATCGGACCATATCTTAAACGGTGCGCCTAAAGCCTGCATATAAAACTCGCCGCCCAATAGCTTGGAATTGAGCACCTTTGACAGCGTTTTCGCGAGACCAACAAGCCTACGGTTTGCATGCACGTCCAAAGCTGCGACGACCGTCGTCTTAAGCGGTTTTCCATTCAGACGACCACTAGTGAGAAGAAATGTCTTCAATGTATTGTATGGGCTGTCCTTGGGTGGCGTTGCCTGCCAAATTGCGCCGTGCTCACGAACAACGTTCGTCAATTTTTTAATTTCACTATATTTAGCGAATTGAGTCGGAATCGTTTTGTGCGTGTTCGGTTGATTTGCCAAATAATGAAACGGCAAAGCATCGGTTGAGAAACCTGCATAACCCATTTTGAGACCGTCACTGAGTAGATCACACATCTGTTGCAACTCATCTGCAGTCGGATCACGATTGACACTCGCGTCAAACCCCATCACCTCAATCCGCAGCATTGAATGGGGGATCATGGTGATAACGTTAGGCCCCATATTCATGGCATCCAAATGCTCAATATATTCTTGTGGCGTTGACCAATCAACTTTGTCTGCACACGCTCGTAAAACGCGCTTTGGCATGTTTTCTACGCGAGCATAACAGTCAACAATGGGGTCGAATCCGTCGCGCCGTTGCGATCCAAACGCTAACCCTAAGCTACAGTTTGATATCACAACGCTAGTGGTTCCATGACGAGTCGATTCGGGCAATCCAGGTGCGACTTCAAGCTCCAAGTCGTAGTGCGTATGAATATCAAACAAACCAGGCATGGCATACAGTCCTGTTGCGTCGATTACCCGGTCTGCTGAATCTGTGATGAATGTTCCTCGTGCGGCGATTTTTCCATCCTTAATCGCTATATCTTCGACGACTGGCTTCTCTTGATTATTGAATATCTTAGCGCCTTTGATCAGTAAATCGTATGTCATGCAACTACTCTCCGCAGTGTATTAACTCGTTTATAGGTTAAGTTTAACAAACAAAATGTATAGAAAAATGTGTTCTTAGTGGTTAAGCTCTTCTCACTAGAAAGTGCGCACCTTGTTTTTGGCGTGCATTCGCAAATACAACCTGAGCTTTTGTCATTGTGAAGCCACATTCAACCGATAAGAATCCGTCATTTAGTAATCCTGATGTTTCTAATTATTTAGACAGCGGTGCTTTTTATACGTTGCTTAATCACTCTATATTTACTCACACGACTCCGACATCAGGAAACAGCGATGAAACTGTTTTACTAATTCATGGTTTTCCCACCTCCAGCTGGGACTGGGAAGGCATTCGTGAAGAATTGGCGCAGGTCGCCCAAATTGAAGCGATTGACATGCTTGGGTTTGGCTTTTCTGACAAACCCAATAAGCGCAACTACACAATTCACAAACAAGCTAGATTGCACTTGGAGTATCTCAAAGTTAAAGGTATTCGCTCTGTTCACATATTGTGCCACGACTATGGCGTATCCGTTGCGCAGGAAATACTTGCCAGACAAGCACAAGGCGAAACCGATATCGAGATCAAGTCTTGTTGCTTTTTAAACGGCGGCCTGTTTCCAGAAACCCATAAGGCTTTATTAATTCAAAAATTGCTCTTGAGCCCCTTAGGGCCCTTGCTCAATCGTTTTTTAGCATTTAATAAATTCAAAGAGTCCTTTTCGTCCGTATTTGGAGAAAATACTAAGCCCTCAGACTCAGATCTCTCAGACTTTTGGGAGATCCTTAATTACAAAGGTGGCAAGCACCTTTTTCACAACCTTATTACCTATATGCGCGATAGAATCACGCATAGAGAACGATGGTTGCGCGCACTCGCAACAAGCCCAATACCTCTAGCATTGATCAACGGTAGTGTTGATCCCGTCTCAGGTGAGCACCTAGTCGCTAGATATATAGAGTTGGGATGCAGATTAGACTCGCTCACTCAGTTGCCGGACATCGGACACTACCCTCAAGTTGAAGTTCCAGATCAGGTATCATCTGCCTATATTGATTTTCTACGCTCGGTTTAGACACACACCATTGGTGAAAACCTAGAACAGTGCCTAGGTAGCCAATTTAACCTTATATTTAAAACCACCTTTTACTAAAAACTATGACTTCAGCATATCCAAATTTACTAGCCCCTCTGGATCTTGGTTTCACAACCTTGCGGAACCGAACTCTTATGGGTTCGATGCACACTGGACTAGAAGACAAGGCTAAGGATTTTCCAAAGCTTGCTGCGTACTTCGCCGAACGCGCTAAAGGTGGCGTTGGCCTTATGGTCACAGGTGGTTTTGCGCCCAATAGAGAGGGATGGCTGTCGCCTTTTGGTAGCAAACTGAGCAGCCCCCGTGAAGTAAAAAAACATCTACAAGTTACCGATGCCGTACACGCAGAAGGTGGGAAAATCTGCCTTCAGATCTTGCATGCTGGTCGTTATGGTTACAGCCCACTCTGTGTATCTGCCTCCAATATCAAATCACCAATTTCTCCCTTTAAACCCAGAGCCTTAAGTACAAAAGGCGTTTATAGAACAATAAAAGATTACATCAACTGTGCAGCCCTCGCTCAAAAAGCGGGGTACGACGGAGTTGAAGTAATGGGGTCGGAAGGGTATTTCATCAATCAGTTCTTGGTCACCAAAACCAATAAGCGTACCGACGAGTGGGGTGGTAGCTATGATAACCGCATGCGCTTACCCGTAGAAATTGTTAAAGGTATACGACAAGCCGTCGGTAAAAACTTTATCATTATTTATCGTCTCTCTATGCTCGATCTAGTCGAACAAGGCAGCAGTTGGGATGAAGTTGTACAGCTTGGTAAAGCTATAGAGGCGGCTGGCGCAACTATAATCAATACAGGCATAGGTTGGCACGAGGCTCGCGTTCCTACTATCGCGACATCAGTCCCTCGAGGAGCGTTCGCATGGGTTACAGAGAAAATGCGCAAAGAGGTTAGCATTCCAGTTATTGCAACTAATCGAATTAACACCCCAGAAACTGCAGAGACCATAATTGCCAACAAAGAAGCCGATATGGTCTCTATGGCGAGGCCTTTTTTAGCTGACCCGGATTTTGTTAACAAAGCGGCTGCTAACAAGGCGGAATCGATAAATACGTGTATTGGCTGTAATCAAGCTTGCTTAGATCACACATTTTCGATGCAACGTTCAACGTGCCTTGTTAACCCTCGAGCTTGCTACGAAACCGAACGAATAATTGTACCCACTACAGCACCTAAAAGAGTGGCCGTTGTTGGTGCTGGACCAGCTGGTTTATCGGCGGCTTGCGTCCTAGGGGAACGTGGACATGATGTAGCTCTATTTGATAAAGCCGCTGAAATTGGTGGTCAATTCAATATCGCTAAACGTATTCCAGGAAAAGAAGAGTTTTACGAGACCATTCGCTACTACAACAATAAACTAGTCGAATGCGGTGTAACACTTAAGCTCAATACACTCGCCAGTGTAGACAGTCTAATTGAAGCAGGATACGACGAGATTGTTCTGTCTACTGGCGTTGTTCCCCGTGAGTTAGAAATAGAAGGTGCCGAGAGACCGAATGTACTTGGGTACACCGAAGCCGTCATGCACCCAGAACGAGTTGGACAACGGGTTGCCATTATTGGAGCTGGGGGTATTGGTTTCGACGTTGCGGAGCTATTAGTACATGAAGGCGTTGCATCAAGTTTAGACATCAACCAGTTCAACACAGATTGGGGCGTTGATACTTCGTATAGCAACCGCGGTGCTTATACCCAGCCAAATCCACACCCAGCAGCACGCCAAGTGACTCTATTACAGCGTAAAACAACTAAACTCGGCAAAGGTCTAGGTAAGACTACAGGGTGGATTCATCGTGCCGCACTAATGATGAAAAATGTAAGGATGGTAGGTGGCGCGGAATATGACAAAGTAGATGATCTGGGATTGCATTACAAACTGCAAAATGGAGAGTCTAAACTTATAGAGTGCGACACTGTTGTAGTGTGTGCTGGCCAGAAATCTAATAGAACGTTGTTCAACGACCTTAAAGACAAAGGCGTCCCCATATACCTCATCGGTGGGAGTCAGTTAGCCGGCGAACTCGATGCTAAACGGGCAATTCTAGAGGGGTTTGAGTTGGCTGCGCGTATCTAGAGGTTGTCTCGAGTACTTGATACACGCGATTTGATAGAAATTGAAATAGACGCGTTCTTAGCATTGATAAGAATGCCAAGCACTCAGTGATGGATCAGTCTACATCACCGAATGAACACTGGGTTTCGCGAAGTAAAATCAATCTTGATTATCGGGTAGCACGAATTTACGCCGGCGAATAATACATCTAGAACCCAACAAAGAAAGGACAGATAAAATTGTTATTTTTTGGGTTTTAGCTTCTCGCGAAGTTTTTTATTAGTCCGCTTCAGACCTGACTTAAAACCATCATCAGTTTTACTACTGCGTAGAGATTGTACTTTTTCATAAAGAACATCTGTTAACTGTTGGCGCCCTTTAATATCTTCGATAGATGACCAAAGAATTGGTTCACCGATAGTAACTTCGACCTTTCGGCCAAATTTATTGGTCGCTTCGTGCATCAACATCCCCATACGCAAGGGCTCAGCTACGTGCGACGCGATATGAAATTTACGACTGTTTTGCCCGTGGAAATAAACAGGAACAACAGTCGCTTTAGACTCACGCACTAGCTTTGCAGCGAAGGTTGTCCAAGGACCGTCTTTGACCGAACCAAAGCCCATCTTCTTTGCTGTTGAAACCATACCTGAAGGAAAGATCAACACGGGAACCCCGTTTGAAAGATTCTCGATAGCAAGATTTTTGGAACGAATATTCGTCTTGATGGCCTCTGGGGTAGGATGAAAATCAATCGGTAGAAAATAAGGAGCCAAATCCCTATCCTGACAAAGAGCTGAGTTGATTAAAATACGTAGGTCCCCACGTACACGAGCAGCAAGTTCGCACAAAACCATGCCATCAAGAATACCAAACGGGTGATTCGCGATGAAAATTAACGGTCCGTCGACTTTCACTTGATCTGGCTGTAAACCAAGATGCTCTATCTCTAGTCTTGATTCAACAATTGCTTTCTGGAAAAACGTTGTTAGGTCAAAGGTGCCTTCTTTGAGCCTGGAATATATCTTTTCAATTTTACGGCGTCCGAGCGCAACCTCGAGACGATCAATAATGAAACGTCTAAATAGCTTATCTTCGGGCTGGACGTAAGATAATTTAGGAACATCAACAACGTAACCACTGATGGAGTCATCTAGAACTACACCGGGTGCTGTTTGATTCGATGGTTCATTGTCTTTAGGCATAAGGCTAGCGCATCAACATTGCTGAAGCACACTCTAACATAACCATACTATTTGAGCATAAAGAAGTGGCGTCAGTATCAATCTGGGACGCCGCTTTGTTTCTCAGAATGAACTGCTGCGGTCTTTCTTCTATTAAAACTGAAAACCTACTATCGAAACTACAAATCATATAAACGTCAATCTATATATTCGCGAAATCTAGACAAAAAAAACCCCAGTTGCGCTTGCAACTGGGGCTTCTTATTTAAAATCTAGCGATGTCCTACTTTCACATGGGAATCCACACTATCATCGGCGCTAAGCGGTTTCACTTCTGAGTTCGAGATGGGATCAGGTGGTACACGCTCGCTATGGTCACTAGAAAACTTGTCCCTCACCAGCGCTCCAATGAGCACTGGCAAGTATATTCAGTAGTTGTTAAGTGTAACTATCTCTAGTCACAATATTGGCAAGTTCAATCTTACTAAGATTTGAATTTTGCTCTGATAAAAAATATCACTATAGCTTTCACATATAACTAGATTTGTCTCCAAACCGTTTGGGTGTTATATGATCAAGCCTCACGGGCAATTAGTACAGGTTAGCTTAACGCCTTACAACGCTTCCACACCCTGCCTATCAACGTCGTAGTCTCCGACGACCCTTCAGGAATATCAAGTATTCAGTGAGACCTTATCTTGGGAGGGGCTTCCCGCTTAGATGCTTTCAGCGGTTATCCCTTCCGTACATAGCTACCCTACAATGCCTCTGGCGAGACAATAGGAACACCAGGGGTACGTCCACTCCGGTCCTCTCGTACTAGGAGCAGCTTCCCTCAAGTCTCAGGCGCCCACGGCAGATAGGGACCAAACTGTCTCACGACGTTCTAAACCCAGCTCGCGTACCTCTTTAAATGGCGAACAGCCATACCCTTGGGACCGGCTACAGCCCCAGGATGAGATGAGCCGACATCGAGGTGCCAAACACCCCCGTCGATGTGAACTCTTGGGGGGTATCAGCCTGTTATCCCCGGCGTACCTTTTATCCGTTGAGCGATGGCCCTTCCATACAGAACCACCGGATCACTAAGACCTACTTTCGTACCTGCTCGACGTGTCAGTCTCGCAGTCAAGCACTCTTTTGCCTTTACACTAACCATACGATTTCCGACCGTATTTAGAGTACCTTCGCGCTCCTCCGTTACTCTTTGGGAGGAGACCGCCCCAGTCAAACTACCCACCATACATTGTCCCGGACCCAGATAATGGGCCTCGGTTAGGACTTCAAACATACCAGGGTGGTATTTCAAGGTTGGCTCCACGCAAACTAGCGTTCACGCTTCAAAGCCTCCCACCTATCCTACACAGATAGGTTCAAAGTCCAATGCAAAGCTGTAGTAAAGGTGCACGGGGTCTTTCCGTCTAACCGCGGGTACACTGCATCTTCACAGCAAATTCAATTTCACTGAGTCCCAGGTGGAGACAGTGTGGCCATCGTTACGCCATTCGTGCAGGTCGGAACTTACCCGACAAGGAATTTCGCTACCTTAGGACCGTTATAGTTACGGCCGCCGTTCACCGGGGCTTCGATCAAGAGCTTCGGACGAATCCTAACCCC